>CEWG01003609.1_pt1 | contig 86637 bp, 88 predicted proteins | sample 361411 | NCBI WGS metagenome assembly CEWG01 (sample SAMEA2622173, study PRJEB7988) | marine metagenome | biome: marine biome (ENVO:00000447); feature: surface water layer (ENVO:00002042); material: "saline water (ENVO:00002010), including plankton (ENVO:xxxxxxxx)" | depth 5 m | reverse complement strand
AAAGGGATGATGTATATTTTCATTAAAATAAAACTTAAAACTTTATTATATTTTTTTGAAATATAAGGTGTAACTGATATTGATAAAATAACACCTTGGTTTGAAGATTTTAAATCCCAAACCACCTTTGATTTTTTACCATTTTTTTTTCCGATCATTAATTTGAATCCTTGCTTCTCTCTCCAATCGTAAAAAGTTCTGTAATAAATTATTCCATTTAAATACTTAATCATATCTTTTTTTTCTTGTTTGTTCCAGACAATTTTTTTGTGAGTTTTACAAAAGGGGTGAACTAACTCTAAATGAGAATCTTTTGATAACAATTCCCATACGATATCAACATTAGATTGAATTATAGTTTTTGATAAACTTGAATACTTACTTAACACATTTTACTTTTAGATTATGAAAATTAATTCTATTAATTTTCAAAAAAGTCTTTTATTTAAAATAATAATTGAATTATTGTAACTTTCTGAATAACAATATAATTATAACTTTTTTTATCATTAATAGCTTGTTAAATTAATATTAATTCTAAGTAATTATTTATATTTCAAGATGAAATTTTATTTAACAATTTTAATTATATTTTTTGAACTTCACTCTTGCGTAAAAAACGAGCTTAATGTTGAAATACAAGACAATAAAAAAACAATCACAGAATACACGTGTGAAGGTCTTTAAGTGTACCCTCCCCAAGAATCGAACTTGGATCTAAAGTTTAGGAAACTCTTGTTCTATCCGTTGAACTAGGAGGGCATAAAATATATCTCATATATTAATTACAACAAAAACATTAAGAGTAATTTTCTCATTTTGAAAGGCTTTGGGTCCAAACAAAATTAATTATTTATAATTTGCTTAATAATTAGCTCTAAAAATTTATTAATCAAAAAAATTATATATTTAAAGAACATCAATTAATTATCAAAACTCCATGATTAACTACTTATTTTTTATTGTTTTAGGTTTAGCAATTTTATTTTTACTCTTTTTATGGACAACAAAAAAGTCAGTTAAAACTGGCTTTGCAAAGGATGAAAATAATAATCAGATTCCTGATGTTTGGGAAAAAAAATTTAAATTCTTATTTACATTTGAAAACATTATCATTCTAGTTTTAGGTATTGCAATAGGATATTTGTTAGCAAATACAACATATTTAAATTGAAGTGTGATTTTTATCACACCCTTTTAAAAATTTTGTTTTTAAATTTAATTCGGTAAATAAATTTTCATAAACCAATTTGTTTTTTTTGATAAAGCCGCTGGAATAACTCCAGCGGCTTTTTTTATAAAAAAATTCTTGCTTGTGTTTTTATTTTGATTCATCAAATAGTTTATTTATTATGGTATGTCTTTAATGATGCTTAAAATGTCTAGGATATATCGCCTTTTAATTGTTATTATTTTATTTAAAATATATTTTAGCACATTCTTAAATTATGCGCAAAATAGTGACATTTTAATCCAGCAATACAATATTGGTCCAGCATTAGACGATGTTTATTCAAAATGGACAATTTCCCTTGGAGCACACTTAAACAGAATAGATAGTGATAAAGAAATAAGTAATCCTTTAATCAACTTTGGTGCAATTAATCAATTAGAATTTAGGATGACAAAATCCTTTGGAGTTATAACTGGTGTTAACTATAATAGAATTTCCTATAATTACCCGTTAATAAATTCAGTAGGTAAGGACGAATTAGTTTATTATTCTTTGCCTTTAGGGATAAGATTACACCCAACAAATAAGGTGAGTTTTGCAATTGGAGGGTTATATAATAATTTTAATAAAGGTCAATTAACTATTAAGTACGAAAATTTTGAACGCTCTGAACTGTACGCAATTGGAATTTTTGAAAACAGTGTTGGAGGCTTTACTCAGGTTGAATATAATTTTTTAAAAAATTTTCATACTTATTTTAACTTCCGATGGGCTACAAAAAATAATAGTCCAACTATGCCACAATCCAATAATACCTCAGGTTTCCAAATTGGAATTTCATACCAAATTTGGAATTCAAGAATTAGACGCTAAATACACTTCTTAAGAACTTTTTTGATAAATCTATTTACATCTAAGTGCCGATATATCAGTTTATAATTTACCCTCAATAATTATAAAACAAAAAAAAGTAATTGAAATTAATTTATTCTACTTTTTGTTGAATATATGACTTAAGGATATGTTTAAATAAGGGTGTCTTTTATACCTTTGATTTAAAACAAATGAAGAACTATTATTTAATAATAAATGGATTTTCCATGGAATTCTGATATATATAAATCCTAACTGATATTTGTTTCTTAAGTGGTTGACGTCAAATTGAAATGGATTATTATCGCTTATAAAGCTTCCAGACAAGGAGTAGTCATGAATGTTGTATTCTAACTCTACTCCAAAAAAAAATGAAATCCCCTTATGGATTTGCTCTAAACGGTTACCAAAAAAGGGTAGCCCAGGAAGTGAGCCAATTTGAAACCCTAATCTTGTTTTAGCTGATGTTCTAAAAGTTCCAACTTGAACATTACTAACATTTACATATTTCAAGTTATTTGCTATAATTTTACCCCAATAAATTGAGGTTTTAAAATTTATATGAAAAGCTTGTGGAATATAAACTGCCCAAGTCAAAGGTTCTAAATTAAGAATTAATTTATGATATGTATTTTGTAGAAATTTTGCTAACGACGCTTCAGGTCCTGTTGATCCAAATTTAATACCCCAGCCATAACCAAAATCAGGATCTTTAAATTTTTCCTCTTCATATCCAAAAAATAGCCATCCATTATAAGGATAATCCATTTTAGTTATGTCACTTGTTAGTCTTCTTGAAGGTGTATTAATCTCTTGCCCAAGGGTAAAATGTCTAGATGTATATCTCCAATTATTTAACGAGTCATTTGGATATTTATTAATGTAACCATACTCCAAAAAAATTCCGCTGCTATAATATCTGTCAATACCAAAATATAAGTCATTGTCTACGTTTAAACCCACATATCTTTGAGCATAGGTTATAAGGTTGATGCTACTAAAAATTATGATAAATAAGAAAATTCGAATAGACAAGTTTGAATTTTTAATCCTTATTTTTCAAAACTAATAAAGGTATTGTACAGAAAAAATCTCTTTTATAAATTCTATCAGGTTCCCAAAGTTTGACAAAAAAGCCTCTTTCTCTTTTAAACACAACTAACATATCAGGATTATTTGACTGAAATTGCTCCAAAACTCCTTGATATACAGTGGCGTTTTCACTATATATTAATCCTTCAGAGCGTTTCATTAGGTTATCATCTAGTTTATGATTATTGTCAGCAAATCCTGGTACTTTGACCAGTAATAATTTTAATAAAGTTTTAAATTTTTCTTGAAATTGAATTAATGGTTTTAATGTATCAATTGATTTTACCTCTCCTGATTTAAATGCAAGCATCATTTTTTTGGGTGGAATAAATTTTTTTTTATATGGCGCTACCAATACTGGGATATTTGTGCGTTTAATTAAACTTCCTGCAACAGGTCCTAAAAACAGCTCATCATTTATTTCATTATTTAAGGGTGCTGTAATTATTAAGTCAATCCCTATGTTTTTGTTTAATTTTTTAATTGAATCTATCAAATCTCCTTTACTCTCAATAATTTTAATATTTGAAACATTTGAATTCAAATTATCAACCATTCTTTTAATCCTTTGTTTATTTTCATTAGCAAGGCGGGTTTTTACATTATTTATTGATGTCAAATTAGATAAAGTTGGATGTGCATCAATTAAATAAATATCGCTTTTAAAAATTTTTGATAAATCAATTGCATAATTCAATAGCCCTTCAGTTTTTTCAGAGATTCCTAGAGGTACAAGAATTTTGTGCATTTTCGATATTTTTTCCAAAAGTACCAAGAGTTATAATAATTTCTTATGTTTTTAACTAATATCTTCTTTCATCTATAAAAGACTAATGTTTTTTATGATATGAATTCAAAATGTTTTACAAGGAGTCTGAGTTTGATTATTTTTGTAATTATATGAGTCCATATGTAAAGCATTTTAGAGAAAATGAGATAGGGATAATTGAATTTGGAAACGCCAAAGGAAATTCCTTACCAAAGAATTTATTAGAACAGATAGATTACGAACTAAAGACATTAAATTCAGATTCAAGTGTAAAGGTAATTCTGCTTAAAAGTGAATTATCAAAAGCTTTTTGTGGAGGTGCTTCTTTTGAAGAACTAAAACAATTAAAATCTGAAAAAGAAGCAATTGATTTTTTTATGGGTTTTGCTAACATTATTAATACAATTAGAAAACTTGATAAATTTATTGTTATACGAGTACACGGTAAGGTTGTGGGAGGAGGTGTAGGAATTGTTGCAGCATGCGATTATGCAATAGCGAATCAACATGCATTTGTAAAACTTTCTGAACTCTCAATAGGAATTGGTCCCTTTGTAATAGAACCTGCGATATCTAGAAAAATCGGAAGAACAGGATTTAATCAACTATCTCTTGATTCTGAATCCTGGAAATCCCCAAAATGGTTATATGAAAAAGGATTGTACAATTTAATTGTTGATTCTAATGAAACATTGGATTTAGAAATAGAAGAATGTCTCAAAAGATTCTCAAATTACTCATCTATAGCTTCAAAAAATCTAAGAAAGCTCCATTGGAAAGAGACAAAACATTGGGAAACGCTTCTTTCAAAAAATGCTAAAATCACAGCTTCTTTATTACTAAAAAAAGATGCTCAAAAAATTCTTAAAACTATGTAAATCATATGATTAAAGAAATAAGAATAACTAAAGAGTTTAAATTTGAAACTGGTCATGCTCTTTATGGTTATGACGGCCTATGTAAAAACGTGCACGGACATAGCTATAAATTATCAGTTACTGTGTCAGGGACTCCAATTTCTGATCCAAAAAACAAAAAATATGGCATGGTTATGGACTTTGGCGATCTAAAAAAAATTGTAAATAAAATAATTGTCGAGCCTTTTGACCATGCAACAGTTCTTAATGTGAATTCACCTCATAAAGAACTCGCTGATAATATGGAAGCTCAAGGGCACAAAATAGTAAGGGTAAAATACCAGCCAACTAGTGAAATGATAATAATTGATTTTGCAAATAAAATTAAGAGCAAATTACCTAATAATATTATACTAAAGTGCCTGATTTTGAGGGAAACTGAAACATGTTATGCGGAATGGCATGCAGAAAATGATTAGTTTTAAAATCCAAGAGCTTCTAAATCGTCTTTAGACTTTGTTTTCTCTTTTGATTTTACATTTGCTAACTCTTCACAATCTACTGGGATATTTAAATTTTCTGGTGCTGTAAAGTCTTCCATAGATATACCAAAATTTGGATTTTCATAAAGAGATCTCATAAAATTCCCCCAAATAGGGAGAGCCATTGTTGCACCCTGTCCAAACCCTATTTCTTTAAAGTGTATTGAACGATCTTCTCCGCCTACCCAAACACCTGTGGCAAGGTTGGGAACCATCCCCATGAACCATCCATCGCTTTGATTTTGAGTAGTTCCTGTTTTACCTGCAATAGGGTTTTCAAAAATAAAAGGATATCCAGTAACAACTTTTTCATAGATATAATTTGTTTTCTCTAGTCCGGCATGCCTTAATCTTGCACCTGAACCTGATTGAGTAACACCCTGCATCAGATTAACAGTTACATATGCTGCTTCCTCACTTAAAACATCTCGAGTTACAGGCTGTACATCATATAAAGATCGACCATTTTTATCCTCAATTCTTGTAATCATGACTGGTTTAACATAAATTCCCTGATTAGCGAAAGAACTATAAGCCCCAACCATTTCAAATAAGCTTATGTCTGGAGTTCCAAGGGCAATAGAAGGTACTGCTGGGAGATACGATGTAACACCCATTTTACGTGCTAAATTAATGACGGGTCTTGGGCCAACTAAATCCATTAATCGTGCGCTTACAGTATTAACTGAATTGGCTAAAGCATTTTTTAATGTTCTTGTTTTCCCATATTTATCTCCTGAATTTTTAGGACACCATGCATTCAGGTTACCATGTTTTCGGGGTTCAATACAATATAAAGCATCAGGTAGAGAATCACAAGGAGATAACTTTAATTGATCTATAGCAGTTGCATAAAGGAATGGTTTAAATGTTGATCCTATTTGTCTTCTTCCCTGTTTAACTTGATCGTATTGAAAGTGTTTGTAATTGTATCCACCTACCCATGCTTTTACATGGCCTGTCTGTGGCTCCATTGACATTAATGATGCACGTAAAAAATGTTTATAATAACGAATCGAATCCATAGGGGTCATTATTGTATCAATTTCTCCTTTCCAACTAAAAACTCTCATAGGCACTTCTCTATCAAATGAAGACAATATTTCTTCGTCTGAAACGCCTGCAAGTTTCATCTTACGCCATCGTTCACTTCTATACGCTGTTCTCTGTAAAAGGGTATCTATTTCACCGTCTCTTAAATCTAAAAACGGGGCAGTCGGATTTTCTTCTTCAGTATTCTGCAAAAAGAACTCCTTCTGAAGATTTTTCATATGCCCAATTACTGCGTCTTCTGCGAGTTGTTGAATTCGAGAGTCTATTGTAGTATATATTCTTAATCCATCTCGATATAAATTATGTTTTGACCCATCTGGTTTAGGATTTTCATTAATCCAATCATCCATAAAGTCTTTTAAATAGGCTCTAAAATAAGTTGCAAGACCTTCTCTATGTGATTCGGGAGTATAAGTAATTTTTAAAGGTAATTTTGAAAGTGAGTCTACCTCTTCATTACTTAATAATTTATTACGCAGCATTTGTTGAAAAACAATATTCCTCCTTTTTTTGACTCGTTCTGGTCTACGAATTGGATTAAAAAGTGAAGAATTTTTCAACATTCCAACAAGTGTAGCAGATTCTTCAATGCTTAATTCTTTAGAAGTTTTATTAAAAAAGATTTTTGCAGCTGATCTAATACCATCCGCCTGGTAACCAAAATCATACTTATTTAAATACATTGTCAAAATTTCCTTTTTAGTATAGCGTTTCTCGAGTTGTATAGCTATAACCCACTCTTGTGCTTTTTGTAGAACAGTTTTTAATAAATTTCTTGATCTTACTCCTACAAATATTTGACGGGCTAATTGTTGAGAAATAGTACTTGCTCCTCCTCTTTTTCCTAGGAAAGCAAAAGCTCTTAAAGTTCCTCTCCAATCAATTCCAGAATGTTCATAAAAACGCTCGTCTTCGGTTGCAATTAGGGCTTGTATTGTATGGGTTGGAATTTCATCAAAAATAATTGGTGTTCGATTATCATCAAAATAATATTTTCCAAGAATAGCATCATCAGAAGAAATAATCTGTGTAGCTAAATTAGTTCTTGGATTTTCTAATTGCTGCAAATCAGGCATTGGTCCATAAAGACCAAGGGCAGCTCCAGAAAATAAAATAATTATTGAAAGAACTCCAAATAAGAATATCCCCCAAATTGTAAGAATATATTTTAAATAGGTAGATTTTTTTTTATGTTTTTTTCTTTTATCGACCATCTTTATTCATTTTCAATACTTATCCCTACCGATACAATCCCCTTTAGGTTTTCAACTCCACTTTTAACATTATTATTTCTTACAGCTTGTGATATATTTATTTTAATTGGTCGTTCTTCAGGGAATATAACACTTTCTTTCCACCATAATTTACTTTCCTTTACCTCTAAAAAACCTTTTCCTAACCATTTACCCTCTGGAGATGCCATTAAATATTCTAATGTGTCATTAGTTATTTGTTCTTCTCCTGCGGTAAGGCTAACAATTAAAAATATATTTGAGTATTGATAATTATTATTATTCCTTAAACGAAGAAAAATATTTTTTCTTAAAGTATCTAAAACATTTTCTGGAATTTCAAAAATAATAGGTGAAGTCCCAAGACCCTCTTCTCCTATTGATTGATATGCCGAATAACCTTTTTCTTGTTCACATTTTGTAAATGATAGAGAAATTACAAGCAGTATAACAAATTCCTTTATTCTATTTTTAACAAATTTTTTCAATTCTTAAACTTAAGAGATTTTGATCTTCCTTTTTTAAAAATTTTATTACTATTATGAGTATCCTTTCTAAAAATTTTTTGTTTCTCCAAAGGCATTTCAATAATTTTAGTACATTGATCAGAGCAGCAATTATTGAACTTTTTCGAACATGATTCGCATTGGATAAATAGAAGGTGACATGCTTCATTTTTACAATTAACATGATCATCACAAGGAGTTCCACACTGATGACATTTTGAAATAATATCGTCCGAAATTCTCTCACCCCTTCGTTCATCAAAAACAAAATTTTTACCAATAAACTTGTTTTCTAAATTTTGATTTTTGACCTGGCGCGCATACTCTATAATCCCTCCCTCTAATTGGTATACTTTTTTAAATCCTTTATGTTTAAAATAAGCCGAGGCCTTCTCACACCTTATTCCACCTGTACAATACATTAAGATATTTTTATTTTCCTTATGTTTAGAAAGCTTCTTTTCGATAATAGGTAGTGATTCTCGAAATGTATCAACATCGGGTGTAATTGCATTTTTAAAATGTCCTATCTCACTTTCGTAATGATTTCTCATATCCACACAAATTGTATTTTTATGATCTAATAAATTATTAAATTCTATTGCATTCAAATGAATCCCCTTCTTAGTCACATCAAATTTATCATCTACTAGCCCGTCAGCCACAATCTTATTTCTTACTTTAATTGTAAGTTTTAAAAATGATTTGAGTTTATGCTCAATAGCAACATTAAGTCGAACTCCCTTTAAAAAAGAGATTGTATTTAAATGTGATTTAAATGCTTCTATTTGGTTGGAAGGAAGTGATAGTTGTGCATTAATCCCTTCTTTAGCAACATAAATTCTCCCCAATACTTCTAGAGGATTCCACGAAAGAAAAAGATGATCGCGTAATAGTCTTGGATTTTCTATGTGCGCGTATTTATAAAAAGAGAGAGTAATCCTTTTTTTAGCTTTCTTCTCAAGAATTTCAGATACTTCTTGCGCACTTAGTTTGTTGTACAGTTGCATGCTATAAACATTGTTAAGTGAAAGACAAAGGTAATAAAAGGATTCAACTTAAAATTAAAGGGAAGATTATATTAAGCTCATATTTAATTTTCATCTATTTTCTAACCAATTCTCTTTACTTAGGGTATATCTTCTTTCTGAACAGGAGTCCGTGACATTGTAAAATTTCTTTTCAAAATTCATAAATTTTTCTAAAATTTTTATTGAGGCAGAATTATTTTCATTAACATCTGCTGTAATTAAACTTTCATTTAATTGGTTAAATATGTAATTTATAATTCCATTTGTAGTTTCTGTTCCATATCCATTACCCCAATATAGAGTTCTAAAACGATATCCTATTTCACGTTGTCCTTTCGAATTTAAAAGAAACATTGCTAAACCAATCATTTCAGGCAAATGTTTTAAAAAAATGCCACAGAGAAATTCTTTATGCTTTAAATGATTTATGTCTAAATTTAAATTGCTATTGAAGCGTTTCAAAATATGTTTAGGAGTGTAATTTTTTTTTGGAATAAAATTTAAAATCTTTGAATCGGTAAATAACTCATTAAAATAAATAAAATCAACCCTATCTAAAGTTTTAATAATTAATCTGCTTGTTTTGAAGAGCTTCATTTTAGTTATTTAATTTAAATTTTTTAATAATCTAACTCTTTTCAAAAGTAATCCAGACTTCATTATCCCTCATTAATTTGAGTTTATCTCTGATTACAGAAAATTTATTTACGCTCTGCAACGCTTCTGAAAATTCTTTTTCTCTTAGGTTTCTTTCAGGTTCGCAGGCTTTTTCTGTAAAGAAAAGATCTAAGAATGAGAGATTGTTATTTTGGATTTTAAAACTCCCCCCTCCGCCATTACATGAAGTTGTAACTCTTATTGTGCCATTTTCAAAAAAAATTATTTTAAAATCACTATCCAAAATAGAGTAAGAAATAGCGTTTTGGGTTCTGAGGGAAATCATATCCCAAGAGTTTACAAGGGACTCATTCAATGGGCGAATTAATGTTATAATTTCTTCATCATTTTCTTTAAATAAAATTGCTCTCTCGCCTGAAATAGAAAAATTGAGAATATTATTCTCTAAAAGTCTAATAAATTCTTTCTCCTTTTCTCCCTCAGCTTCTGGACATCCCATTAAAGTTGAGGCAATTAAAGAAAAGTATATTCTATTTTCAATAATTCTAATTTTCCCAAAAATCGAATTACACCCAACTGATAATGAAAAAGAATCAGTCTCAATAAATAATGTTCCTCCACCTTTAATATCCCAGTCACCTAAAATATTCTCTTGACTATTAACCTTTTCTTTTTCACAATTACATAACCCTAAGAATAAAAAATAAATAAATATGTAACCGTATTTCACTTTTATCTAAGAAGGTTAAAATTATCTTATATGATTACTTTTTTCTCCTATTAATATTAAATTAGTTTGACGACCATTAATGTAACGAAATCCTTCCGGGCCAAAATAGCCTGGTTCCTCTAACATAATTCTTACATCTTTTCTCCACTGTTCTATAAAAACTTTTGCATTCAATTCAATAGCGTAAGTTGTATTTTCATAAAGAGGATGCTCTCCTGAACCAGGAATACCGTCTTGAGCATCCCACATTCCAAAAGTTGTCCCTGCAGAATGACCATACAGACCAAGAGGATGTGTATATATTTGAGGTCTAAGGCCCGCATTTTTACTTGATTCAATTGCCATCTTAAGAGTACTGTTCCCTGTTCTTCCTTTTTTAAAATTATCCGTTAACGCATCTTGAACTTCATTCCCTTTTTTAAGAGCTTCTTTAAGAAAATCTGGAGCATCTATCTCTTCTGGTTTTAACACATATGCGAGTTCTTGACAATCTGTGTTAAGAGTTAAATATGTAATTCCAAAATCACAATGAACTAAATCCCCTGGCATTATGACATCAAACTTAGCTTTACCATCAAAAGCATACAAATCACTATTGCCAGTTCTTTGGACATCTACAGTAGGTTGAAACCAGGTCTTTAAACCTAGAGCTGAAACTTTTTCTCGCATCCACCAAACTACATCTTCAGTTGTTGTATTCCCAGGTGTAATAACATTTGTAGAAAAAGCTTCTTCAATAATGTTATGAGTAATTTCTGTTAACTGACTAAATATTGTTATTTCTTTTGGAGTTCTTGTTTCAATCCAACGAACAGCTAGAGTTTCTGCTGAGGTAACTCTCTTTTGGAACTTTTTTGGGAGGGCCTGAATCATTAAATCATAATCTGTTTTTGCTAAACCATCAGCAATTCCATAATGTTCAGATATATTAATACCAATCTTATCTGGGTTTTGAGCTACTATATAATCTGAAAGGGCCTTCCATTGGTCTGGTTCCTTTTCTTTATTCCATATAGATCTAATGTTTTTTCCAAAATTATATCTTGTTATTGCTACAGGGTCTACCCCATTATCGGTTTTTGAAAAAACTAAAATAGTTCTTCTTCTGGCGTTTAACCAAGTAGGTGGTAATAAAGTTTTGACAACCGGATCCTCATTATACTCACGGGTAATCATGACCCAAAGATCAATATCTTGTTCTTCCATAAGAGCAGGTAAAAGTTTTTGAATCCGTTCCTTTTGAATTTTTTCAATTAAAGCTGCTCTCTCTCTTAATGGAAGTATGTCTTGAGATATTATAAGAGTAGGTATAATTAGTAGGAGTAAAAAAAAATTTTTCATAAATAATATTTTATAAATAAACCTACGAAAAAATTGTTAATAATGAGGATAAATAGGGCTTGGTAACGGTATGAAGAAACAGTATTTTAGCTAAAAAGATAAGTATGGCTGATCAAAATAATGCAAAACTGAAAGCCCTTCAACTAACTTTGGATAAGCTAGATAAAACCTATGGTAAGGGTGCCGTAATGAAATTAGGTGATGAAGCCTCAGATGAGGTCGAATCTATACCATCAGGTTCTCTAGGTCTAGACATTGCATTAGGTGTTGGAGGATATCCACGTGGTCGTGTAATCGAAATTTATGGCCCTGAATCGTCAGGAAAAACTACACTAACTCTTCATGCAATAGCTGAATGTCAAAAGCAGGGAGGAATTGCTGCTTTTATAGATGCTGAACACGCTTTTGATCGTTTTTATGCTGAAAAACTAGGAGTAGATGTAGGTGAGTTAATTATTTCACAACCTGATCATGGTGAACAAGCTTTAGAGATAGCAGATAATCTTATTCGTTCTGGAGCAATTGATATTGTTGTTGTAGACTCGGTCGCAGCATTAACTCCTAAAAGTGAAATAGAGGGTGAAATGGGGGATTCCAAAATGGGTCTTCACGCTAGGCTAATGTCTCAAGCATTAAGAAAACTTACCTCTTCTATCAGTAAAACAAATTGTACCGTATTTTTTATCAATCAACTTAGAGAAAAAATAGGTGTTATGTTTGGAAACCCTGAGACTACAACAGGGGGAAACGCTTTAAAATTTTATTCTTCAGTTCGTTTAGACATTCGTCGTTCAACACAAATTAAAAGTGCTGAAGCTGAAGTTATGGGAAATAAAACTAGAGTAAAAGTTGTAAAAAATAAGGTTGCACCTCCTTTTCGTACCACTGAATTTGATATTATTTATGGAGAAGGCATCTCTAAAATTGGAGAAATAATTGACCTTGGTGTAAACTATGAAATCATAAAAAAAAGTGGGTCATGGTTTAGTTATGGTGATACGAAAATTGGTCAAGGAAGAGATGCTGTTAAAATCTTATTACAAGATAATCCTGAATTAATGGATGAACTTGAACAAAAAATAATGGAGACTCTAAAAGAAGTAAATTCTTAAATTAAGATGTAATTTTCTTCCAAACCAATATAGCCTTAACTGCATTTTGCTTAGGATCATGCATTAGTTCTTTACTAATATTTTTATGCATTATATCTGTTAATTGATTTATGTTTTTCTCATTCATAGCATTTGTATCAATTATATCCAAGGCCTTAGCCCTAAGCTGTCCAGGAAATCCATGTGTTGTATACCATGGAAATTTACGCTTACAGTCCAAAAAAACTATAGGGAGAATTGGCAACTTATGCTCTATAGCTATTTTAAATGCACCTCTTTTAAACTGATTTAAAAGGATAGTTTCATCTAAATATTCTCTCTCGGGAAAAACACAAATACTATATCCTTTGTTAATAAATGGTATTGCATTTTTATAAACTTCCTTTCTGCTTTCAAATGAGCTTCGATCAACAGTTATAGCAGCTCTTTTATACAAATATCCAAAAAATGGAATCTTTGTTAGTTCTTTTTTACCAACAAAGACAAATGGTTTTTTACTCATTCTAAACATAAGCATAATGTCAATATAGCTCGAATGATTAGCAATTAACATTATACTTTTATTCTCCTTTGGAAATTTATTGACCCTTTTTATCCAAAAACCCATACCAAAAATTATAAAAGGAGACCAAATATTTCTTGCAACCCAATACAAATATCTGTATCCATTAGATAAAAAAAGAAAAAAGGCCAAAAGTGGAAATAAAATGATCACTGGTAAAGCTCCAAGAGTATAAAACCATATTCTCCACAGTAACAAAAGAATTTTTCTCATTCTTCAAATATATTTAATTCAAGTTTTAAATTATTTAATGGTTCGAATTAAAGAAATAAAAAATCTATTTGATTCTTTTGTTCTGTTTTTTAAGGAATATTACTTTTATAAAAAAATTATAATGGCACGTATATTAACTGGTGTACAATCTACTGGTACACCTCATTTAGGAAATTTATTAGGTGCTGTATTGCCAGCAATTGAGATGGCAAAGAAGACAAAAGACGATTCATTTCTATTTATCGCTGATTTACATTCGTTAACGCAAATAAAAAATGGTGAAACACTCCGTGAAAATACTTTCTCTACAGCAGCGACATGGCTTGCATGTGGACTTGACGTTGAAAAAACACATTTCTATAAACAGAGTGATGTAAGTGAAGTAACAGAGTTGAACTGGTATTTAAATTGTTATTTTCCATACCAAAGGCTTACCCTTTCGCACTCATTTAAAGACAAATCTGAGGACTTAAAAGATGTAAACACCGGACTATTTACATATCCTATGTTAATGGCTGCGGATATTCTTCTTTATGATGCAGAATTAGTTCCTGTCGGTAAAGATCAACTCCAGCATTTAGAAATAACTAGAGATGTTGCTTCACGTTTTAATCATCATATGGGAGAAACTTTTGTTATTCCAAAAGCTAAATTACAAGAAAATACACAGCATATTCCTGGAACAGATGGTCAGAAGATGAGTAAGTCAAAGAATAATACAATTAACATTTTTCTTCCTGAAAAGCAGCTTAAAAAGCAAATTATGGGAATTAAGACCGATAGTACTCCATTAGATGAACCAAAAGATCCTGAAAATTGTAATGTTTTTAAAATATATTCATTGTTGGCCTCAAAAGAAGATATAGATGATTTACGTAAACTATATTTGGCTGGTGGAATGGGATATGGTCATGCTAAGCAGCAATTATTAAATTTAATCTTAAAACATTTTTCTGCTGAGAGAGAAAAATATAACTACTTACATCAAAACCCTGATGAGGTATATATAGCTTTGGCTAAAGGTGCTGAAAAAGCAAGGAAAGTTGCAACTGAAGTATTACTCCGAGTAAGAAATAAAGTTGGATATTAATTTTGATTCACTATGAGTGATTTAGATACTAAATTATATTATAGTACGTTTAAAAAGTGATATTTTTCTATTTTTGATTTATGCAAATCACAGGTTTAATTAAAGAACTATTGTACCAGTATGAATGTGTAACCATACCTCAATTTGGTGCCTTCCTTACTCGTGCATTTGAAGCAAAAGTTGATCCCAGTGGATTATTTTTTCCACCTAGAAAAGAAGTTTACTTTAACCAATTATTAGTTGCTAATGATGGTGTTTTAGCCCATCATATTGCTCAAAAAGAAAACTTTTCCTATGAATATTCACTTAGATTAGTTGAAAAAGAAGTTAGTAGTTGGAAAAAAAGACTAAAAACACAAACAATACGTTTTCCTGGAGTTGGAGAAATTCAACTTAATAAAGAAAAGAAAATTGAGTTTATACCCTGGGGCCAAGTTAATTTTGATTTAAAATCATTTGGGCTTCATTTTTTTGAACGGGAAAATATTTCTGCAACTTATAATACAACAAAAAAAAATAATATCATGGAAGATAATAACAAAGAAGACTTAATGTTTACTCCTGAAAATGAGGATAAACAAACAAAATCACCCATACTTCGCTACGTCGCTATCGGAGTAATTGGAATTGCCCTCTTGGGAGGTTCTTACTATTTTAGTGATAAATACGTTACTGAACAACGAATAGTAGAACAAGAAAAAGCCCAAAAGAAAATTGAAAAAAATGTTCAAGAGGCAACATTTGATTTAGGAAGTTTATCTTCAATTAATGTATCTGCACAATCTAATCCAACAGAACAAGAGGTCGTTGTTTACCAAGAATTTTTTTCTGTCATAGCAGGATCTTTTCGTTCGCTTAATAATGCAGAAAAAAAAGTCGAATCTTTAAAATCAGAGGGATATCCTGCAGAGCTAGCTCAATCAAATCCTGATGGTTTGTATCGAGTTGCATATGGAAGGTACTCTACAAAAAAAGAAGCAATTAATATGCTTTATTTTTTAAAGTACACACTTGAAGAGGAGGCTTGGTATTTAGAAGAAAGATAGTTTAGTTTACATTTGATAAACCCAATCCTTTGGATTAAGGGCATTAATATTATTGAATATACCGAATTGTAATTGGGTCTCCCCTGTTTGCTCATTTGTAAAAACCTCCCCAATTATTTGTTTTGCACTCACCTTTTCTCCTTTTCTTACATATAGTTTTGATAAGTTGGTATACAGAGTTATAAAATTTCCATGACGAATTAAAACTGATGGGTTAGTTCCTTTTATAATAATAACAGACATAACCTCTCCTTCAAAAACAGATCTCACCTGAGCGGATGGCTCTGTAGCAATAATAACTCCATTGCTTTGTATGGTCGCAGTCTTTACAACTGGATGTCTTTGGCGGCCAAATCCTTGAATAACTACGCCTTTTTCGAGTGGCCAAGGAAGTCTCCCTTTGTTTGCTCTAAAATTAGTTGCAATCAATTTTGCCTCTGGTGTAAGATTAAAAATATTTTTTTTATTATTTTCTGAAGCTTCATTTGAAGCGGCAATTGCTTCTCTAATTAATCGTTTAATCTCAATATCTATTGCTTTTCTTTGATTTTGTTTTTTTACAATCCTCTTTTTTAAGTCGCTTTGTTTTTGTTTTAAAATTTTAATTAGAGTTTGTTGAAGTACACGTTCTTTCTGTAATTTATCTTGAATTTGTCTGTTTTCCGCAATCAGTTTTAATTTTATCCCTTTTTCTTCAATTAAAGTTTGGTTTAGTTTTTGAAGTAATTGTGTTTTCTCTCCTATAGCTAAACCTTGTTTTTTTCTATATCTTGAATATTGCTTTAAATACTGAATTCTCTTATACGCTTGAAGAAAACTTTCAGAGGAAAACAAAAACATTAATCTATTTTTTAGTGATTTACTAGCATATGACTTTTGAATCATTTTTGCATATTCACTTTTAAGGTCATCAAGTTCTTTCCTTTGATTTCCAATATTACGCTCGTTAATTGTTATTCGTCTATCTAATAAATTAGCTTGTTGATTTGTTACCTTTATAAGTTCAGAACGAACGTTTAGTTTTACTTGAATATCTTCAACTTGAGTTAAAGCATTTTTTCTTGTTTTTGAATTTGAAAAAAGTAGGTTATTAATCTGTTTTATCTCTTTTTTTAGTTTTAGCCTTTTTTCCTCTAGTTCCTTTTGCTGACTCGAAATTTTTTGAGCAAAAATATGGTTAATACCAAAAAATATAATTAGGAGTATAAAAATATGCCCCTTCATTTAAAATTTAATTTTAGAATATCCATTTGGAATTTCAAATGGAAAATTTAAGTTTTCAATAAAATCAATTCTATTAAATTCTAATTCTAAAGTCTGTGATTGATTTCCATCAAAAAATGTAATCTCGATGAAACTAGGTAAAGATTTCCCTTCAATTTTAATATGCCTTAAATACTTTATGGTAATATTATAATTTGTTCCAGGAACAAAGAATCTTTGTTCTTTTAACAGAAAACTTACTGGATCAAAAAAGAGTGTAGGTTTAATTCCCGGTCTTTTACCTTGTGGAATTAAGATATAATATTGAGGATTAGAAATTTGTTTCCATCTGCCTTGATCTGGATTTAAAAATGGCTTCCCTAAAAATATGTTTTCTAGGTCACTATACACAAAATTAGTGTTGAATGGTGTGTTAATTAAATCGTAATTTCCTTCAAAATACGTTTTTTGAAATTTTTCATAAAAAGAAACTTTGTTAGGTGTAACTAAAAGTTTTGCTATAGGAATTATCATAGTCGCACTAAGCCAAAGTTTCTTTTTACTCTCCATTCTGAATTGAACAATGATCTGTTGTTTTCTCTTTCCATTGTTATAGGTAGCTTTAATTCTTGATCTTACATTATTAACTTTTGGATAATTGCTTCTAATCTTTGAAGCTAAAGCTTCAATATTAACATTTTTAATAGGAGAGTTTGTTGGTAAAATTGCTATTGATTTACATGCCTGAAAAACAATAAGTAATAAAAATAGATAAACGGTGTTTTTTATTAAATTTTTCATTATTTAAGCTTTGAATAATCACCTATGCTAACAAATTTATGGTTTCCTTCATAATGTACATAATTACCAATCATTGCCTTATTCAAAATAAGATCTTTTAAATAGCTATTATTTTGTATTAAACAATTTTTTAAAGAACAATTGTCAACTTCTGTTCCCTCTCCTATTGATGTACCTGGTCCAATTGTACTATTTTTTATAACTACATTTTTCCCTATAAAACAAGGAGAAATAATTTTTGAATTTATCAGTTCTGAAGAAGGGTCTCTAAGATTTAAGCCTTCATTTAGTTTGATTTCAAGTAGCTCTTTATTTGTATCCACAGTTGCTTCAGGATTTCCACAATCCATCCATTTATTGACGTTGTTTGTTTCAAAAACAATTCCTGATTTAATCATTTCGAGTATGCCTTGATTAATTTGATATTCCTCTCCTTTTTTTAAATTTTTGTTAACGTACTTTTTTAAAGATTCCTTTAATATTTGAATCTCTTTAAAATAGTATATTCCTGTTACAGCTAGATCAGAAACAAATGTTTTTGGCTTTTCAATTAAATTAATTATTTGCCTTTTATCATTCAATTCAACAACTCCAAAAGCTTCTGGGTTATCAACTTTTTTAACCCAAATTGTTGCGTCTGAATCTAAATCTAAGTCTTCTTTTGCACGAATTAAAGTATCTGCGTAGGCAACTATAGTTGGTCCCATTAATATTTCAGATGCACATATAATAGCATGACCCGTACCTAAGGGTTCTTTTTGTCTAAAAATGTGTGGTGTTGAATTAAATTTTTTTGCTAGTCTTATTAAATCTTCTTCTATTTCTTTTCCAAAATAAACTGGATCTCCTAATATAAAACCAATATCAGTGATTGGAATTTTAACTATTTTATTAATCTCATAAATCAATTGATGTACTATGGGTTGGCCTGCTACACTAATTAAGGGTTTTGGGACACTAAGTGTATGTGGCCTGAGGCGAGAACCTCTTCCTGCCATAGGAATTATAATTTTCATTGTCTATTTTTTACCAGTACTACCAAATCCTCCATCTCCTCGAATGGTATTAGGAAGTTCTTGAGTAATTTTCCATTTTATTTGTTCATATTTTGCAATAACTAATTGAGCAATTCTTTCTCCTGGTTTTACAATAAAATTATGATTAGATAAATTAACTAATATTACTCCTATTTCTCCTCTGTAATCTGAATCAATCGTTCCAGGCGCATTAAGAATTGATATCCCATGTTTAGCAGCGAGACCACTTCTTGGTCTTACTTGAGCTTCATAACCATCAGGTAAAGCTATTTTAAGTCCAGTCCTAATTATTTTACGTTCTAATGGTTTTAATTCTAGGGCTTCATCTAATACTGCTTTCAAATCAACTCCTGCTGAAGCTAAGGTCTGATACTCTGGCAATTCATAGGGACTTTCATTGATTACAGAAACTTCAATCATAAGTTATATATTAGGAATGTAAATTTACAAAAAGCCATTCCCTAAAAATAATATTATCAATTTCTATCTTCTTTAATATTCAGTTTTTTAGTCTTCTGAGCAATTAAAGTATCTAACATTCTCCCAATTTCTCTTGAAAAAATTATTTTTATCTTTAATGAATTCTTCAAAAGTACTGTTCTCAGCGGCCATCGAAAGCCACATTATTGGATATTCTTCTGGTCGAGATGTAACTTCAGATGCTTCATAAGGATGTCGATATTTGTATCTTGCATGTCCTGCTTCATGATAAAAAGTATATAGCCTTTGAACAATTGAAAAGTCTTCCCAAAAAGACTCAATAATCTCAAAACTTACTGTCTCATCATTACATATGTCGTAAGCTCTTCCTGCATGATCAGCAGTTACACCTGATGCAAAGTCAGGTTCTGATCCAAAAAAAAGATTTATTGTCCTTCCAAATCCAGGATCTGATTTTCCTGAACGAATAGCATCTTTAACAAAAAGATCCCAATAATCATCTAATGTGCTATTTTCGTTAATCCCAGCATAAAAAGGGTCGACTTCTTCTTCAACAATTTCTTCTACAACATTAGTTTCTATTTGTTCTTGTTCTTCATTATCACATGACTGTAAAAAAATGAATAAAGCTGACAAGCTCAAATAATAAAATTTCATTTTCATTTTCATTTTTTATAGGTATCGCAATATACCTCTTTTTGGTTTTTTAATTTTTCAAATTATATATTTTAAATGCATAATAAAGTTTAATAAAACTAAATTGACTGTATTAACAATCTTATTACCTAATTTATTTTTTAATAAATTTAAAAGTGTAAACAATCAATAAGAATAATTTATTGTTTTGAAAAATACTTTTGTTAAAAAAGCTCAAGATATACTGAATGAAAATTTTCAGGAAGGAGGCTACACAATACCCAGTAAAAAATTGTATCCTTTCCAATGGAAATGGGATTCAGGTTTTATTGCTTTAGGTTATGCACATTTCGATATGTCAAAAGCAAAAAAAGAAATTGAAACTTTATTAGACGCACAATGGTCTAATGGCTTTATTCCGCATATAGTTTTTCATATTACTAGTAACACTTATTTTCCAGGTCCAAAATTTCATTTATCTAGCCTTCACCCTGATGCTCCTAAAAAACTAAGCTCTACAGGTATGACCCAGCCTCCTGTTCTTGGTTTCGTTTTGGAGAGACTTTATGATATTTCAAAAGACAAGGAAAATATCCTACAATTTATTAAACTACAGATTGATAAAATTTACGCCAATCATATATACTTCTATTCACAAAGAGATATTAATGATGAAGGTCTTGTTTATATATATCATAATTGGGAATCTGGAACAGATAATTCTCCTCTTTGGGATGATATTTGGAAGACCATGAATCCTCCAAAATATAAATTTGAAAGAAAAGACACAACCCATGTTGATCCATCACAACGTCCAACTAATAGAGAATATGATCATTATCTGAACATAATAGAAATAGCAAAAACACATAATTATAATGATGAAAAAATTGCTTTACATTCACCTTTTCTAGTTATTGATCCACTATTTAATTCTATTTTAATTAGATCAAATGAAGCATTAATACGTTTATATAAAATTTTAGGTGGTAATAAAGAAAAAATAAATTACTTGAAAAAACAGAATTTCAAAAGTATTGATGCCTTAAATAAAAAATTATTTAGAAACGATTTAGGTGCTTATGTTCATTACGACTTAAGAAATGAAAAACATATTCTTTCTCTATCTTCATCATCTTTTAGTCCATTATTTTGTGGTGCTCCTAACAAAAAAAGAGGTATAAAGCTCTTAAATACTTTTATGAATAAGTTTGGAGATCCTAAATATTATCTTTGTGCTTCTTTTAACCCCAAGGATAAAAAATTCAATCCGAAAAAGTATTGGCGTGGCCCCGTTTGGATTAATTTAAACTGGATATTATATAATGGCCTAAAAAGATATGGCTTTAATGAAATAGCTCAAAGAATTAAAGATGATTCAATTTTTCTAATTGAAAAAAATGGATTTTATGAATATTTTGATCCTAGAAAAAAAAATTCAAATATTGAAAATATCGGTTATGGAGGGTCAAATTTTTCATGGAGTGCAGCTTTATATTTAGATTTTTTAAATGATTGATATAATATAACTTATATATGAATGTGTCTAAATTTATCTTGGAATGAATTGGATTGATTACACTATTATTTTAATCTATCTCTTGGGGTTTTTAGCAGTTGGGTACTTCTTTAAAAACAATAAAACTCCTAGAGATTATTTTCTTGGTGGAAGAAATATAGGTTGGTTGCCTTTAAGCCTATCAACTATGGCTACACAGTTATCTGCAATTAGCTTTATATCTGCTCCAGCATTTGTTGGCTTAAAAAATGGAGGAGGAATGCAGTGGTTAACTTATGAATTTGGTGTCCCTTTAGCTATGGCATTTTTAATGATTGCGCTAATACCAAGTTTATATAAATCAGGTGTTGTTAGCGTATATGAATTTCTTGAAAATAGATTTGATTCTTCTTCTCGATTATTAATCAGTATTGTTTTTCAGATAAGCCGTTCAGTTGCTACAGGTGTTATGGTTTATACAATGGCCCTAATCCTTCAGGCTACTTTAAATATTGCTTTTTGGATTTCAATTTTAATTATAGGTGTTATTACCCTTATATATTCTTTTCAAGGAGGCATGAAAGCTGTAATTTGGGGTGATGTAATTCAAATGATAATTCTTTTTTTAGGAATAGTTCTTTGTCTTATTTATGGTTTAAGTGAATTAGGAGGAGTGGAAACTTTTTTAACTAAAGTTGATAAAAATAGAATCACTGCTATAGATTTTAGTAAATGGGGAATTAACAATTCTAACGGAAAGGATGCTTTTGGCTTCTGGCCTATGGTCATAGGTGGCTTTTTTTTGTATGCTTCATATTATGGAACTGATCAAACTCAAACCCAGCGTTTGCTTTCTTCAAAAAATTTAGATACGATCAAAAAATTGATTTTTTCTAATGCTTTTTTTCGTTTCCCAGTTACTTTAACTTATTGCTTCATGGGTCTTGTTTTAGGTACTTTATTTATTAATGATATTTCATTTCAAGAAAATCTAAATTTAGTTTATCAAAATAATATCGATTCATTAGGGGGTAAAAAGGCTGATTTAATGGTTCCTGTTTTTATTATGAATTATTTACCTAATGGTATAATTGGGATTTTAATTGTAGCAATATTATCTGCAGCTATGTCAACTTTAAGTTCTACTGTTAATTCACTTTCTGCAGTAAGTATGGAAGATTTTGTGAAACGATTTAATCCTAAAATTTCTGATAGAAGCTATGTTATTACATCTCGATATCTTTCATTATTCTGGGGTTTGGTTTGTTTACTGTTAGCTTTTTTTACTGGAAACATTGAAGGTACAGTAATAGAAGTAATTAATAAGGTTGGTTCGGTTTTTTATGGTCCTATCTTAGGTGCTTTTGTTTTAGCGATTCTTACCAAAAAAACCAATGCTCTTGGGGCTAACGCGGGTATTTTATTTGGTGTATTTTTCAACATTTATTTATGGTTATTTGTCCCCAATATTTTTTGGTTTTGGTGGAATGCAATTGGATGTATGATTACAATTATTTTTGGAATATTATTTAGCTTTTTATTTAAAAGTAAATTAAATATAAAATCAAATTTTACATATAATGCTGGATGGAAAGAAATAATGGTATTGATCACTTACTTTTTATTTATTGTCATAATAAGCATTCTGCTTCCAAAATTATTTTAAGTTAAATGCGAATTCTAATAATTCCAGACTCATTTAAAGAAAACTTAAGCTCTACTGAAGTAGCAAAAGCAATTAAAAAAGGAATTGTTAATGTTCTTCCTGAAGCTAATATTAAAGAAATTCCTTTTTCAGATGGTGGTGAAGGAGCACTAACTGTTTTACAAAAATATTCAGCAGGAAGAATTGTCAAATGTAAAACAGTAAATGCACTTGGGGAGAGCATACAAGCAAATTATTTTTTATTCAAAGAGAAAAAAACTGCATGGATAGAACTCTCACAGGCATCTGGATTAGACCTAATCCCAAAAGAAAAACGCGATCCCTTAATTGCATCTACTTATGGAACTGGTATATTAATTAAAAATGCTTTAGAAAGAGGGTGCAATGAAATAATTTTGGGTATTGGTGGTAGTGCTACAACTGATGGAGGGGCTGGTATTTTTGAAGCTCTTGGTGGCTTATTAATTGATAAAAATGGAAATCATTTGGAAAAAGGAGGTGTTTCATTAAAAAAATTGTACAAAATTATTCCTCCTAAAATTTCAAGAAAAATTACTTGGAAAGTAGCATGTGATGTTACAAATCCAATTTTAGGTAAAAATGGGGCAGTAAATGTATATAGCCCACAAAAAGGAGCCTCAGAAAAAGATATTGTTATACTAAATGAAAGCCTTACTAATTTTGTCAAAATCATTGAAAAGAACTTTAAAAGAAAAATCTCAAATCTAGTTGGAGGTGGAGCTGCAGGTGGAACTGCGGCTGGTCTAAATGGTTTTTTTGGAGCTACTTTAGACTCAGGTTTCTTTATACTGAGCGATTTAATCGGTTTAGAAAAAGAGATAAAAGATTTTGACTTAATTTTTACAGCTGAGGGAAAAATTGATCATCAATCCATAGAGGGTAAACTTACAGGTAACATAGCAAAAATTGGAAAAAAATATTCTATCCCTGTTATTGGACTAACTGGAAGATTAGTTGGTGATTACGATGAATTGTATAAAAGTGGATTTTCTGGTGTTTTTTCAATACAAAAAGGTCCAATGGATCTTTCTGAATCTCTATCATACAGTTCTGAACTTTTAACAGATATTACAAGTAGGGTTCTTACTTTTTATAAAGGTTTCGCGAATTAAGTATTTAATGCTTCTGCTCCTCCAACAATTTCAAGTATTTCGTTTGTAATTGCTGCTTGGCGTGCTTTATTGTATGTTAATTTTAATTGGTCTCTTAATTCGGTGGCATTATCCGTGGCTTTGTGCATAGCTGTCATACGCGCTCCGTGTTCACTGGCAAAAGAATCTCGTAATGCTTTAAAAAGTTGCATTTTCAATGACTTTGGTAAAAGTTCGTTAATAATCTCACTTTTATTTGGTTCGAATATATAATCGGTATTTGTTTTCGTTTCTTCTTTACCTTTTGAAACGATTGGAAGATAAGATTCTACTTCAACTATTTGAGTTGCTGCATTTTTAAAACGATTGTAAACTAATATTACCTTATCATACTCCTTCTCTTCATATTTATTCATTAATTCTTGAGCTATTGAACCAACATTATTGTATGTTAGTTCATCAAAAATGGAATCGTAAGATGATTTAACTTTTCCTGTTTTTGAAAGAATTTCTGAACCCTTTTTACCAATAGTAACTAAAGAAACCTTTTGACTTGAATATGTTTCTTTTATTAAGTGGCTGGTCTTTTTAATGATATTAGAATTAAAAGCACCACATAAACCTCGATTAGATGATATAGAGACAATTAATATGTTATTCTCTTTACGAATCATTGTGTATGGGTTTGATAGGTCACCATCAAGAGAACCACTTAAATTCTGAATAAGTTTAGTTAAAGTTGAAGAATATGGTCGCATTGCTGTTATTGCATCCTGAGCTTTTTTTAGTTTAGCTGCAGAAACCATTTTCATCGCACTTGTGATTTGCATTGTTGATGAAACAGATGCAATTCTATTTCTTATTTCTTTAAGGTTAGCCATATTTTATTCAAATTGAGACGATGTTTCTTTTGCAACTGAATTTAAAGTGTCCAAAACCTCGTCCGTAAGTTTTCCTGCTTTTAAATCCTTTAAAATTTTATTATGATTTTTTCGTAGTGTGTCTAAATAATTTTTTTCAAACTCTTTAACACTTTCTACAGGAACTGATTTTAATAAGTTTTTTGAACCTGCATAAATAATTGCAACTTGCTCTTCTACTGTAAAAGGGTCGTTTTGTGCCTGTTTCAAAATTTCGACATTTCTTTTTCCTTTTTCGATAACATTCAATGTTGCTGCATCAAGATCTGAGCCAAATTTTGCAAAAGCTTCTAATTCACGAAACTGAGCTTGATCTAGTTTTAATGTTCCAGAAACTTTTTTCATTGATTTTATTTGAGCAGATCCTCCAACACGAGATACAGAAATTCCAACGTTAATAGCTGGACGAACCCCTGAATTAAATAAATCTGATTCCAAAAATATTTGCCCATCAGTAATTGAGATTACATTTGTAGGAATATATGCTGATACATCACCCGCTTGAGTCTCAATTATTGGAAGGGCTGTTAATGAACCTCCTCCTTTTACTTTACTTTTTAGAGGCTCAGGAAGATCATTCATCTCTTTGGCTATATTATCATCAGAAATTACTTTTGCAGCTCGCTCTAATAATCGAGAATGAAGATAAAAAACATCTCCAGGATATGCCTCTCGACCTGGTGGCCGTCTAAGCAATAGTGATACCTCTCTGTATGCTACAGCTTGTTTAGATAAATCATCATAAATAATCAACGCTGGTCTCCCAGTGTCTCTAAAGTACTCTCCAATAGCTGCTCCAGCTAATGGAGCATATACTTGCATTGGAGCAGGATCAGAAGCATTTGCAGCAACAATAGTTGTATAAGCCATAGCACCTCTGTCCTCTAATGTTTTTGTAATAGCAGCAACTGTGGAAGCTTTTTGACCAATAGCAACATAAACACAATAAACTGGTTCACCTGCATCATAAAATTCTTTTTGATTAAGTATTGTATCTATACATACAGTAGTTTTTCCAGTTTGTCGATCACCGATTACTAGTTCCCTTTGCCCACGTCCAACAGGGATCATTGCATCAATTGATTTAATTCCTGTTTGAAGAGGTTCGTTTACCGGCTGACGAAATACAACACCAGGAGCTTTTCTTTCTAATGGCATTTCAAATAATTCTCCGCTTACAGGTCCTTTCCCGTCAATAGGTTGACCAAGGGTGTTGAGAACACGTCCTGATACTCCCTCTCCTACGTTTATAGAAGCAATTTTTTGTGTTCTTTTGACAGTGTCGCCTTCTTTAACTCCCTTTGAAGAGCCGAACAATACAACCCCAACATGATCCTCCTCTAGATTCAGTACCATTCCTTCTAGACCTTCATTAAAAGAAACTAATTCACCATACTGAGCATTTGATAATCCATATACTCTCGCTATTCCATCTCCTACTTCTAAGACAGTTCCTACTTCATTCATTGAAGAAACATTAAGATGACCTTCTAGTTGTTTTTTTAAAATTGCTGATACTTCAGCTGGGTTTATATCTGCCATGATCAATAATCTTTAAACCGTGTTTGTTTTTAGTAATTTTGTTTTTAAAACTCTTAATTTATTTAGTATGCTAGCATCATATTGAATGTCATTTATTTTCAAAATAAATCCCCCTATTATAGTAGGATCAATTTGATTTTCAATAAAAATATTTTTATTTGAAAATTTTTTCGATTTTTCAAGAATTAGATTTTCAATTTTAGAAGTTAAAGGTACAGCAGAAGTAACAAAGACTTTTACTTCCCCTTGGGATTCAGCAAAAAGCTTTAAATAATTTTTTGCAATTTCGAATAGTAATTGTAATCTATTATTTGTAGATAAAAGATTTAGCAATTTTTTACTTGTCTTTGATGCATTTGGTAATAGAGTATTTAGGATTTTTTGCTTTTTTTCAACAGCGCTAAGTGGGTTTTTTAAAACATCATTTAACATATTATTATCAGTAAAAATTTTTACCAAATTATTCATGTCTTTTGCTACATCCTTAACCGAACCATTTTTTTCAGCATATGATAATGTTGCCTTTGCATAACGCAATGATGCTCTTGAACCCTTCATCTATTTTAAATCTGTATCCTTTAACAATTGATCTACTAACTGAATTTGTTTTTCTTTACTTTCTAACTCTTTTTGGATAACTTTTTCAGCAATATTAATAGCTATACTTCCTACTTGTCGCTTTAATTCTATAACTGCTGTACGTTTTTCATTTTCAATTTCTTCTTGAGCTTGTGATAGAATTTTTTGCGCTTCCTTCTGAGCTTCTTCCTTTGCGCTACTTATTAATTCTGATTTTGTTTTTCGCGCTTCTTTAAGCAATGCTTCTTTTTCAGCTTTAGCTTCTTTTATAATTTGCTGATTACTTGATTGCAGTTTTTCCATTTCTGCTCTAGCTTCCTCAGCAGAGGATAAGGCATCTTTAATTGAAGTTTCACGCTCATTTACCGCGTCTAGGATTGGTTTCCACGCAAACTTTTTTAGTAGAAATAATAAGCCTATAAAAATAGCAGATTGCCAAAAGAATAGCCCTAATGAAAATTCACTAATTAATTTCTCCATTATTGAGTGTTTTTATCTCCTTGTTTTATACAGCAAATATAGCAGCAAAACCAAAGCCTTCAACTAAAGCAGCTGCAATAAGCATAGCAGTTTGTATCTTTCCATATGCGTCTGGTTGACGACCTATGGCTTCCATTGCAGAACCTCCGATTCTACCAATTCCAATTCCAACTCCTATTACTGCTAATCCAGCTCCAACTATTACAGGTATTTCCATTTTTCAAAATTTAAATTAAACATTCTATTTATTACTTATTTATATTATTTTAATGACTCTCATGTTCTTCAGATGCAAACCCAAAATAAAGGGCAGACAACATTGTAAAGATATATGCTTGAAGAAAAGCTACTAACAATTCAATTATTGCTATTGCAAAGGCCAAACCAAACGATAATGGGCTTCCAATCCAACTTTTAAAAACAAACATTAAACCAATTATACTCATAATTACGATATGCCCTGCTTGCATATTAGCATAGAGGCGGATCAAAAGTGAAAAGGGTTTTATTATTAGACCCAATAACTCAATTGGGATTAAAACAATATATAACAATATTTTTGATGACCACTTCATTGAAGATCCTAATGGATCAAAAATATGGAGCCAGTAATCTCTAGTCCCAGTAAAATTTGTAATTAAGAAGGTAAGTAATGCCAAACCAAAAGTTACTGCTATATTCCCTGTTACATTCACGCCTAAAGGTGTTAATCCAAGAAGATTTAAAAACCAAATAAAGAAAAATACTGTTAGTAAAAAGCTCATATATGAGGAGTATTTTTTTTCACCAATGTTTGGTTTAGCAATATCGTCTCTCAGATAGATAATTATTGGCTCGAAGAATCTTCCTATTCCAATGGGTAGTCCTCCTGTTTTTCTATATGATTCTGCAAGATTCTTAAAAATGTAAAACATTAGAAATGAAATTAAAAGCATACTTACTACTCCTTTTGTAACAGATAAATCAAGTGGCGCATAATTTGTTATGTGGTTCTCTTTATCATAAGAAATGGTGCCTACAGAATCTGTTTTATATATTTTCCCATGTTCTAGTTTGTAATAATCAGATCCCAATTTTGTAACTGCTTCTCCGTGTTTTAATCTAGATGACGAAAAGACTTTAATTCCATTGTCCCAAATAATTACTGGTAGAGGTATTCCAATATAAACATGCTCACCAGAATTATTAGTGTACGAAAAAAGGCTGAAGTCATAAGAATCCTTCAGGTGATGGTTTATGTATTCTTTAATTTCAACTTTAATATCTTTTGATACTTCTTTGTCTTTTGCTTGAGTAGATAATGAACAAAAAAGCGCAATCACAACTAAGGAAAAAAGGTAATTAGTTTTAGATAAAATTTTACGCATAAAGCGGCTTTTTCGTGTTGTGATTTTTCGTTGCAAATGTAAAGCTTAAAAGAAAATAATAAAACATTTAATTACATTTTTTGAATTTATTAAGGCTTAAGAAAATCTCCTTGATAAGAGATATATTTCTGAACAAAGACACAACAGATAAGGAATAAAAAACATGAGAAATTCTTCCTTGGTAACTATTTTATCTGATCTGAATTTTGGATCAAAATAAAGGAAGTAAACAAAGAGTTTAATTACGACAGTAAGTAAATATATACTTGTTAAATTATATTTTTTTTTATGTATTCCAAGACCTAATAAAATAAGTGAAACTATAGCAATTAAAATATTTGCTATATAGCTTTTTATTAAAAAATCTTTTTGACTAGAAATAAACTCTAAATGAACCATATATACAAAACACATTGACACAAATAGAATAAATGCAACAAATAAATTTTTCTTCATCTAAACTACCAAAAGCGCTTACTTTGTTTGTATGTAGTCCATAGAATTACAACAATAGAAATGGCTGTTAAAATTAGTTTAAAATTAATTTTAAGATTTGAAAGTGATGCGTCAAGATATTCACCTAAACGCACACAAACGAATATGATTATACCAATTTGTAAAGCTAAACTAGAGAATATTAGCCACTGATTCGTCGGCCTGTTTCTCTTTTTCATCGACATTTTTTAATTTTTTTACTCCATCTTCGGCAGAATGCATTGAACATGAAGCATTAAATATAGCTCCTGATTCAACTATTAGCTTTTGGATACGGACTTTTCCCTTTAAATTTGATCCCATTTTTAAACTTAAAGTTCCTGATAATGTTAATTCTCCATCAAAAACTCCTTCAATATCAGCATTAGCACAGAGTATCTTGCCTTTTACTTGAGCATCCTTTCCTACAATTACTTTGCCTGTTGTAATAAGTTCTCCATCTACTTTACCATCAATACGGATGTCCGATTTTGCATTTATATTCCCTCTTAAAGTAGTGTTTTTGTCTATTTTACTGTACTGACCGTTATTCTCTGATCCTTTCATTTTTTTATATTTTCCCAGGTTTTGTTTTTAATGTAGTCTCTATATTTGGAAGCCAAAGTTACAAAATTCTCTTTTTTAAATATGTCCCTTTTAGCAAACTGACCCTTTGATTTTAAATTTTGAATGATATTTGGATCTCTTATCCCATGTATAACTACAAAATCAAATTTATCGTTATAAGTATCAAAACTTACAGTCCAGTCTGAATTAATCGAGAAAATTTCTTTTTTTAAAGCTTCATAAAAAGCATTACTTTCTTCTAATTCAGAATGTTTAAATGGAAAAATCCATTTATAATTTTTATAAATAATTCCTTTCTCTTCTAAATCATTGAAAGATTCTATTTTTTTAATTAATTCTTTAGCTTCTGATCCCTCTTCAAAAGCACTATAAGTTTTTGAAAGTATTTCCAATTCTTTTTTCAAGGTACTTGTTCCATATAAACGTCCAATAGTGAATGCTTTCAATAAACTAATTTTGGGTTCTAATTCACTCCCGCTAGCAAATACAGACAATCGATCTAATTCTTTTAATGTTTCTTTAAATTTTTGATTTTTGAAAAGATCAAGAGCTTTTTTGTATAGTGATTCAGATGTCACTATACCATCAAAATTGTTGTTTTCGGGATCTTTTAAAATTTGTGCAAAAAGTGTCTTAGGATATAAATCGATTAACTCTGTTTTAAATTTATTTGCTTCAATCGATGATTTTTTTTCATTAATTCTAAATAGGTGATATAACGCTTGAACTTTTAATTCATCTACTGGATTTAATTCTAGTAATTTTTCTAAACGTTTTTGTGCTAAAGGATAATCATTAAATTTTTCTTTATAAATCATGCCTAATTGTAAATAAGCAGTTTGATTAATTAATAAAATGCTGTCCTTTTCTTTTTTAGTTTTAGGTAGAGTTGACAGATAGCTATTAGGTGTTTCATTAATAATTCTAATTTTTGACTGTCTTTCATTTAATGGATCATTATATAAATTGTAATTCAATAATAAATTTACATTTCTCCAATTATCAACATTTGGTCTATTTCCCCAACGCGACAAATAATTTTGTTTTCCTTTTGAAATTTGATTTGGATTATAAAAGTAGAAAGAGGTTTTAGATCTATTTAAATTTTGAGATTTTTTGCGTTCAATTTCTTTGTTAAATTTTAATGAGTCTTTTTTTTGTTTTTGTTTTAAATAGGTTTCAAAATATATTAACTGTTCTTTTTCTGTTAAGGAGAATAAATATATTAAACTGTCAGTTGTATTAACAGAATTTTCATAAGAAATTACTTCTTCTAAGTTGTCTCTTTTTCTTTTTATTTTTTTGAACTCTACAGAGCTTTTGTCAATAATTGGTAATAGATTGTCATAATAATTCCCTGACATTAAATAATCACCCTTTTTGAAATAATAATTTGCTAAGTCTTTGTAATTCTGAACTTCAGTATAATTGTCTAAGTATTTAGATGATAAAGAAGTTTTAAAAAACTCAAGAGCTACACTATCTTTTTCATATTGAAAATTTAAATTCGCCAAAGCTCTGTTTAAAAAATGTTCATACGGTTCATTTTCATAATTTTTTAACGTTTTTTTCAGTGACGCTGATTTTTTTTCGAATGATTCATTATCATTCAAAAGATTTTTTTTGATTATGCTTTGAATTAAAAATTTTCTAGGTGCCTTCCTTTTTAAATCTATAATTTCATTAAATGACCATATTGCAGAATCTTTTTCCCCTAAAGATTCGTATATCTGGCCCAAAAGAAATAAATAACGTGCTTTATTGCTTTTTTTAGGTTCACTTAGAGCTGCTCTTCTTATGTAAAATGATGCAGAATCTAACTGTTTTATATTTAGAAATGCATCTGCAAGTGTAGCATTTGCTAAGGAGAAAAATTTGTTATTATTCATTAAAGATCTTGCAAGTGGGCGAAGGTTCCCTATGGCTAATTCTATATTTTTTAATCTAATATTCGTTTTCTCTCGCCAAATTTTTCCTTCGATATAATTGAATCTGTTTACTCCACTTTTTAGAAGAAAATTAAAAGCTTCTAATGCTGGGAAAAAACGCCTGTCAAAATAACGTGCTTTGCCCAATAATAAATATGCATCATCTATCTGTCTATTATATTGAACTTGATCAATTCTAATTGAATGTTTTTGAATAGCTTTTACTGCTTTTTCTTCTGCTCTATCAAATCCAGGTACAATAGTTGAATTATCTATGTTTTCACCTCTTAAATTAATAGGTTCAACCTTTATTAAATCATAAAAATTATCTTCAAAAGCTTCCTCTAAAATTGTTTCTCCTATTGAAAAGGACTCTTTACCGTTAAATAAAATATTATATTTTGAAATTAAACTTCGGTACTCTCTATTCAAAAACCCCTTGTTAGTGGTGCTACATGAGAAAAAATGAAATGAAATCAATAATAAAAACCAAGATATACCCAGTCTGTTTGACATATAAATTTATTGTATTATTATAACTGTAAAAGATACTTTTTAGTATTAATAAACATATAATTAAAATTTCCTAATCTGGTAATAGACTTTAAATGTTAGTGAACATTTTCTAAATTTGTAAAAAAGTTATGCCAGAGTTTTACTCATTTTTTGTTAATTCTATTAAAAGAATTACTCTTGATTCTGTTGTTCTTACTTTAAAAATTAAACCTGAACTAAAACAGTTTTATAAATTTTCTGCAGGACAATATGTAACTCTAGAATTACAAATTGACGGTGTGATTGTAAGAAGATCCTATTCTATTTGTTCAGAACCCGATGTTGAATCATTTGATGTAGGAATAAAAAAAGTTCAAAATGGTATTTTCTCAACTTATGTTAATGAAAAATTAAAAATAGGTGACTCTATAAAAGTAGGAAAGCCTGAGGGGCGATTTATTTGGGAACCTAATGACAAAGATAAAATTATGGCAATAGCTGCGGGTAGTGGTATAACACCGATTATGTCTATAATAAAGTCAGTAATTAAACGCACCGAAAAATCATCTTTGACTTTAATTTATTGTAATAAATCTCCTGAAAAAACAATGTTTTACAAGGAACTTCAATTACTTACAAAACATTTTCCTAATCGTTTAAATATTCATTGGACATTCACTGAAACTAATGAGAAAGACGCAAATTTTGGAAGAGTAGATGAAAATTATATCAATTTTGTCCTCAATAAAAACAAAGCAAAACCCAATAAATATTTCTTATGTGGTCCTGAAAAAATGATTGATCTATCCAAAAAATTTTTGATAAAGAGAGGGATATCAGAAAATCAAATTTTATTTGAATTATTTAAAGAAAGTTCAAATAAAAAAGAAATAAGTGACGCTATAAATACCGGTTTTTTAAATATAAAGTATGACGATGTTTTTTATAAATTACACTTAAGCGCTGAAAAAACAATTTTAGATATTGCTTTACAAGCGAAAATAAATGTTCCATATTCTTGTCAAGGAGGTGTCTGCTGTAGTTGCATTGCAAAAATAACTGAAGGAGAGGCAAAGATGAAATCCAACCAAGTTTTAACTGATGACGAGATTAAAGAGGGTTTAATCCTAACATGCCAGGCAGTTTCAATTTCAGAGAAAATTACTATTGACTATGATGATGTCTAAAAAATCTTTGATACTATTCCAAATATAGAAAGTGAATAAAATAAAAATTCTCTGTTAATTTGCTTTTCAAATCTTTCGAAGATAATTCCTAACAGATATGCTGACGGGATAAAACTTAACAACCATAAACTTGAGTCTTGATATAGATTAAAAACCCTAAAAACAATGCTTATAAGAAGCCAAAAAAGCATAAAAATCTTAACATTATAATTAGCATTTGAACTTTTACCCCTATCATTAAATTTTACTATAGAAAAAACCATTAATACAATAACTATAAATATCCAAAAAAGTTCTGAAAACACTTTTTTATTTTCAAAAGTAAAATTACTATTTAATATTTCTGGTCTTGAGTAAAACACTTGTCCTGTATAATAGTAAGTGAGTGTTATGAGTGTAGATAATGAGGAAAAACAGCCTAAAAAAAGGGATATGAGTGCTTTCTGCTTATCAATAATTTGAGGTATTAAGAATATTATCGAAATGAAAAAAAAAGAAAGATAAATATTAATAAAGCTGATAATTGTAAAAATCATCCCTAAATTAAAAAGATCCTTTGCTTTATATCCCTTTTTAAATTCTTTTGAAAATATATTGCCTGCTAAAAGCAAAAAAAACCCTACAATTAATTTTTGCCCATTTAGATTACTTCCGTCTCCTTGATATAATAATAAAATACAAATGGGAAACGAGAGTAAATGAGATGCACCAAAATTTATTTTAAGTCTTTTAGATTCTGAAAAATAAATAATTATAATGAATAAAATGACGTTCAAAGTTAGAATTAAGCTGTGGTATAATATTTCACTATATAAAATTCCTGCTGCTCGCCAATAAAGATTAAATAAATTTACACTTAATGATAGAAAAAAAGAAACTACTACTGCTTGAATTGAAAACCTTTTAAATATATTTGTAAACATCTTTCAATGTAATATATCATTATTAATTATGAAAAATTTTTTTGAGGGTATTGCCTGGTTATTTGAAGAAATCCTTTTTTTACCCTATATTTTATTAAGAGAACTTGAGTCTACAAATTGGGCCTTTGCAAACACAGTAAATTGGATTTTTCTACTAGTTGGTTTTTCTGCTGTGATATATTGGGTTCTACAATTAAACCTTTTTGATAAAAAGGGAGAGGAAAACAAAGATACTACTGCACACTCATTCTTATAAGTCAAATCCTATATCTTTTCGATAATATATACCATCAAAATGAATTTTTTGGAGAATTTCGTATGAACTTTCTATGGCCTTTAGATGGTCTGAACCAAAAGAAGTTACTGATAGAACTCTTCCTCCAGATGTTATTAATTGCCCTGAAATTAATCTTGTCCCTGCATGAAAAACAAGATTATCTTTTTCTATTCCTTTAATAACTTTTCCCTTTTCATAATTTTCTGGATATCCCTTTGATACAGCCATAATTGTTGCTACAGATTGTGGGTTTATATCGAGTTCAATTTTATCTAAATCTCCTTCATTAAGAGCTTTAAAAATTATTCCTAAATCATTGTTGATTCTTGGAATTATAACCTCAGTTTCAGGGTCTCCCATTCTGACATTGTATTCAATTACTTTAGGCTCATCACCAACTTTAATTAGTCCTATAAAAATAAACCCTTTGTATGTAATATTATCTAATTTCATCCCTTCGATAGTTGGTTTAATAATTTTATCCAATATTTTATTTTCAAATTTGGAATCAACAAAAGGAACTGGAGAAACAGCTCCCATACCACCAGTATTTAAGCCGGTATCTCCTTCACCAATTCTTTTGTAATCTTTTGCCATTGGGAGTGTAATAAAGTTTTTGCCATCTGTTAAAACAAAACATGAAAGTTCAATCCCTTCTAGAAATTCTTCTATCACAACTTTTTTAGAAGCTTTTCCAAATTTGCCATCAATTAACATTTTTCTCAATTCTTCTTTAGCTTCAGAAAGGTCTTCAATAATCAAAACTCCCTTGCCAGCTGCAAGACCGTCTGCTTTCAAAACATAAGGTGGCTTACTATTTTCTAAAAACAATTCTGCTTCTAAAATATTTTCTGCAGTAAATTCTGCATATTTAGCAGTAGGTATTTGATGACGTTTCATAAAATCTTTTGCAAAAGCTTTACTTCCCTCTAGCATAGACCCATGTTTTTGAGGTCCTATAATACCAACTCCTGATAAATCTTTATCATTTAAGAAAAAATCATGAATCCCCATGACTAGTGGTTCTTCTGGGCCAACAATAACTAAATTGATTGAATGGTTAATTACTACCTTTTTAATTTCTTCAAAATCTAAGATTTTTAGGTTTATATTTTTTGCAAAATTTGCCGTTCCGCCATTTCCTGGAGCTACAAAAAGATTTTTACAAAGTTTACTTTGGCTTAATTTCCAACAAAAAGTGTGCTCTCTTCCTCCACTCCCTAAGACTAGTATATTCATCAATTAAATTTTTATAAAGATACTACCTAAACTTATTTATTTAGATTATCATTTATAATCTTTAAAAGAAATAATTTCCTTTTGCATTCTGTTCACAAAAGGTGTATGTCTTTTTGTGTTTTTTATTTTTTTAAGATCAAAATTTTTTAGGTCTCTAGAATTTAATATTAGAAAAAAATTGTTCATACCATCTAAGCGACTCCTTTGATTAATATGTTTCAATCCGTCAGATAAGAATAAAACCGGTGTTCCAAAAGCTACGGCAGGTAATGCAGAGTGAATTCGAGAAGTAATAACTAACTTAGCGTTAGCAATATATTTAAGATGCTGTTCAGCTAATTCTATCTTTTTCTCTTTTGAGTATTTAGAAGAATCTATTATTTGTGAAATATTATAAATTTCCTCCTTCTCATCTTTTAAAAAATTATTTAATCTTTTTATTGCTCTAAAATATTTTTTTTTATTTATGGGCCTTTTAAGATTGAAGATTAGCTTTTGAAACAAATTCCCGAACACTATTTCATTTTTCGGTAAAAGTCTTTCCATTGGACTAATCAAATAAATTCCACTTCTCTGATTACTTTTAATGTTAAATTTTTTTCTATTAAGTGTTAATGTCAAACAACCTGAAAAATATGTATTAATTCCAAATTTTGACAATAATTTTTGAGTGTAATAATCCCTACAACCAATAGGTTGATGTTTTTTTAGATATTTTATTCCATTATCTGTCAGCATATTTTTTTTTGCAGTTGGATTTAAATGGAATGATAAAAAAAGTGGTGTGATCTTTTTTGAGGGTGGCCAGTTTTTTGATTCCTCCATGAACCATCCATTCATAATCAAGAAAACTTTAGGACCATTATAAATATGAAGTTGATCACGATCTAACTCATAAGTTTCCTTTTCATTAAGCTGATGTTTTGCAGCAATACTTTGAATAAAGTCCCCTAAGTTATTTGAATTTGGGTATGATAATACGGCAAAAGATTTACCCATAGATATACTGTTTTAAAACTCTTTTGAATTGTGCTTCCCTTCTATTTTTTGAAAATTTTTTAATTATTCGTTCTCTTGCTTTTAAGCCATGTTTTATTTTATCATCTTTTAAAAAATCAATAACCTTTTGAATATTACTAAATCCCTCGAATATTATTCCCGTATCTCCAATAGCATTAGGTATACCAAAAACTTTATTACCTAGGGGAATGCATTCACAAAGCATTGCTTCACAGAGTACATTAGGTAATCCTTCAATTTTAGAGCCTTGAAAATAATATTTATTAAGCCCATATAATGACTTAAGTTGTTGATCATTTTGTTTTCCTAAAATTTTAATATTTCTAGGAAAAGAATTTGTTTTCAATTGGTACTTCATGCCAGCCAATGTAAACTTGAAATCAGGAAGTTGCTCTGCTAAATATAAAAATAATGGAATCCCTTTACGTTCAAAAGTTCTTTTATCTGTTATATTCGCAACCGTCAAAATAGTTTTCTGTTTTTTAATTTCATTGTTTTTCCAAAAATTAAAATCATAAGCAGTTGGAACTTCAAAAATTGGAGTGTTTAAATCTGGAATAAAATTCCTAATGCCAGAGATTGTTTTTGAATCCTTCTTTGCAAAAGAACAACCTTCAGACAACGATTTATTTACAACCCATATTTCATTAGTTTTTTTAAAATTCCATACACCTAAATCTCGTCTTAAATTCTTATTTAAGAAAAGGCCATATTTTAAACTATCATTCGCAACTGCATCATATCCACCTACAATAGTTATAAAAGGTTTCTTAAAAATTCTAGAAATTGCTAGAGGAATTGTTGTGTGATAATCATTAAACCAACTAAATAATGCATTTGCTTTTGGTATTAAAGCAAGACATAAAAAAAACTCTCTGATACGATTTAAAAAAAAACGAAAAGGATCTTTATAAGCTGGGGAGTAAATAAGAAAAACCTTATAACCCATGTCCTCTAATAGATTAATATCATTGGTTACGAATGTGTTTTTTATATTGCAAATAAATATTACTTTTTTAGAGGACATTTTATCTCTTTATTGTAAATTCTTTCAAAATATTAGCAATTTTTCGATTATCAGAAAGTCTTGGAATTTTATTTTGTCCCCCTAATTTTCCAATTCTTTTCATATAATTATTAAATCCATTTTTTTTTACCTCACTTATAACTAGAGATCGCAATATTTTCCCTTCTATTAAATCATTATAATAAATGTTTTTATTTTGTAAAGCACGATTAATTTTTTCTGAAAAACCAATAATATCTATCGGAGGGTTGTCAAATTCAATAAACCATTCGTGATAAGGAAGTCCAATTTCAGGGCTAATTTCAGGTGCAACAGTAAATTCCTTAACTCTAATATTACTGTTCTCTTGATCAATGGCTTCCTTCAAAGATTGCTCAACTTCATTAACAATTACATGTTCACCGAAAGTTGATATAAAATGTTTTATTCTACCAGTCACAATTATTTTATACGGATCAATAGATGTGAATTTTATCGTGTCTCCAATATTATATCGCCATAAACCAGAATTTGATGAAATTAGCATGACATAATTAATTCCCTTATTAACCTCAATTAGGCTATGGATTGTTTGTTTTTTGTCAAAAAACGTATCGGCAACTATAAATTCATAGTAAATTCCATGATCCAATAAAAGTAATAAACCATTATCTTTTTGTTTATTTTGATAGGCGAAAAAGCCTTCTGATGCAGGATAAAATTCAATGGTGTCTGGGATATGGCCAATTAAGTTTTTAAATATATTTCTGTATGGTTCAAAATTTACTCCTCCGTAAATAAATAATGAAAAATTTGGAAAAAGATTCCCTATATTCTTATTTGTTTTCCTTGTTAGTCTTTCAAAATACATCTGAACCCAAGATGGAATACCTCCAATAATAGTCATATTCTCTTTATAAGTCTCTTCAACTATGGCATCTATTTTTGTTTCCCAATCTTCAATGCAATTGGTTTTCCAGCTTGGCATTCTATTTTTTTGAAGATAATTAGGAATATAATGTGCTACAATTCCAGAAAGGCGTCCTAAAGCTACTCCCTTTTTGTCTTTCAAAACAGGACTCCCTTGGATAAAAATGTGTTTCCCATTTACAGAATTGGTTTTACCTGTTTCATAAATATAGTTCAATATAGCCTCTCTAGCAGCTCTAATATGCTGAGGCATTGAACATTTTGTGATTGGTATGTATTTAACCCCTGAGGTTGTTCCACTTGTCTTCGCATAATATAATGGTCTCCCTGGCCATAATATATTTGCTTCTCCACCTAAAACTCTATCAATATATGGTCTTAAGCCCTCATAATCTCTTATTGGTATACAATTTTGAAATGATTTTAGGTCTATTATTTTTTCGAAATTATGATCCTTACCAAAACAAGTGTTTTTTGCTTGACTTACAATTTTTTTAAGAAGCTTCTGTTGAGTTACTATCGGCTTATTAATCCATTTTTTATTCTTACTGTAAGACCAGTAGGCATAAATTTTTGCTCCCCATTCTTTTATCATTTGTTTGAGAAATTAAAGAAATTTTGTGGGTCCATGGGATAATCGTCTATCCAAAGTTCAAAATGGAGATGAAAACCAGTAGTATATTCACCTGTATTACCTGCCATTGCGATCACTTCTCCAGCTGATACTATATCCCCCTGCTTTTTATTTAAGGAAGAGTTATGTTTATATATTGATAAAAGTCCCAAATTATGTTTTATAATAATTACAAAACCAGTCTCTGCAGTCCATTCTGAAAAAACTACAATCCCATCAGCAATGTTTTTTATTGGTGTATTTTCTTCAACAGCCACGTCAACTGCAAAATGAGATTTATTTAAATCAAAAGGCTGAGTTACTGTTCCTTTTACAGGAGGAAACAAAAATGTATTGATTTTTAATTCTTCACTTAATATCGGACTATATTTATCTTGTTGAGATACAAATGCTCTGAGCAAAGAATCCTCTACAACAGGACTAATCAGTTTAGATGTTTTTTTTAGATTTTGTTTTCCAATTTCTTTTTCTGAAAACTCAGAATCTTCGTATGAAATATCTTCTGTCAAAACTTTTCTGACTGAATTCAGATATTTTATGTTTTGATCATAAATTGTGATTAAAGAATCAGTAAGAAATAAATTTTGTACTGCTTTTTTCCTAAGTTCTGAAGAGTCATATCCTGGAATAAACTCTTTTAATGGAGTATATGAAATGGTGGTAAAAATAATTCCAGAAAATAAAGTCAATAAAAATATACTAACTATAATTATTTTAACCTTGGATGTGCGAATTTGAGCTCTCTCTTCAAATGTTTCCTCATTTATAACCATCAATAAATAAGGTGCAAGTAGTTTTTGCCAAAGTTTTTTTGACTTTTTCTCTTCTTCGTTCATGATTTACAAAGATAATGATATCTTATTCTGCAATAATCTCCTTTAAGAGTTTTAATGCTTTTGTAAATAAATATTTCTGTACATTTGTTTAAATAAATTTAAACATGTTTTCTTTAACATTTTTAGGTATGATCGGAGCACCACAAATAATATTAATAATAGCTGTAGTTCTTTTACTGTTTGGAGGACGTAAAATTCCAGAATTAATGAGAGGTTTAGGTAGTGGAATTAAAGAATTCAAAAATGCTACCAAGGAAGAGGAAAATCCTAAGGTTGAAAAAAAGGAGGATAATTAATCTCTTATTTTTAATGTAGTAATTATTGTATTCAGCTCAAACATATAGTCGCGTTTACTAATTGAAGGAGCAAATGCAAAGCCCTCTATCACTATCCATTTATTAAATTTTTCACTATATAACATGTAGTTTACAAAAGGTCCTGCCATGAAATCATTAGCCACTTCCCAAGTGCCTTTTGTAAGATATCCTTTGTTTCCATCTAAAGAAGTTTTGTAAAAATAGGGTCTATAGTCCCTTTCAGTTATTAAGTAACTGCCTGGCAGTCTTCCAGGAACATACAACTTCCCTATGGAATCACGAATATTAAGTATCTTGTTAGAAAAATTTCCTTCCAGTGCGTTTTTAGGTAAATTATATGAAATAATATTAAGATGCCCTTTTTGAACTGCCTTTTGGATCCATATAAAATTTATTGTGTCTTTAACAGTTTTATACGCAGAAGGGTATTTTAAATTATATCCAAACCGATCTTTTAAACTAGTTTCATTTGTGGGTGATTTATTAATCCTCCTAATTTTCTCTTTCCGCTCGTTTTCTAAAATAGTTTGTTTTAATAATGTCGAATTTTCTTCTAAAGAAAAACCTTGCGAATCTGAATCTTCACCAGTTATTAAACAAACAATTTGTGGTTTTGCAAACTGATCTTTAGCTAATTGAAAACGAGAAATAGAGTCTTTTTGGAACCATAAAATATTTCGGCTTTGTCTCGCAAATCCGCTAAATACTTCCGGATTCATATATTTTAAAGAGAATTGTGGTTCATCTACAGGCAGACCTTCATAAACTGACCCAATTTCATCTCTTACCTTTTGTCCTAAGGCTCCATTCCAATCGATAGTTGGCATAACAACAGTAATATTATTTAAATTTCCACTTGATTGAGGAACAAAACCTTTAGTCCTATCAAATTTTGAATTACAGGCATATAAAATGAAAATTAAACTTATTTTAATTAGTCTTACCATGTTGTTAACTTAGTGCTGCTATACCAGGTAATTTTTTGCCTTCTAAGCTTTCTAACATTGCACCACCACCCGTACTAATGTAACTCATATTATTTTCCATCCCAAATTGTTTTACAGCAGCAACTGAGTCTCCTCCCCCTACTAGAGAAAAAGCTCCTTTTGCTGTTGCATCACCTATTGATTTTCCAACAGAAATTGTTCCTTTTGCAAAATTTGAAAATTCAAAAACTCCCATTGGCCCATTCCAAAGAATAGTTTTACAACTCATAATTAAATCATGAAATTTTTTCTCGCTTTTTGGTCCTGCATCCATTGCTTCCCATCCATCCAATATATTCATTAAATCAAAGACTTTCTTATCAGTATTATTACTAAAGCTCTTCCCTGCTACTACATCGATTGGGAGATGAACTGTAACTCCTTTTTGCTTTGCTTTACTTAAAATTTCTAATGCATAATCACAATAATCATGTTCACATATCGAGTTTCCAATTTTACCTCCTAAAGCCTTTGTAAATGTATAAACCATTCCTCCTCCTATCATTAGATGATCCACTTTTTCTAATAAACTCTCTATAATTGTTATTTTTGATGATACTTTTGCTCCACCAAGTATAGCTAAAATAGGAGACACTCCATTTTTCAATACTTTATCAATCGCATTAATTTCTTTTTCAAGTAATGCTCCAACACATTTTTTATTTTTAAAAAATTTTGCAATTATAGTTGTAGATGCATGAGCCCTATGAGCTGTACCAAAAGCATCATTCACATAAATTGTTCCTAATTTAGAAAGTTGTCTTGAAAAATTTTCATCTCCATTTAATTCCTCATTATGATAACGAAGATTTTCCATTAATAAAACCTCTCCTGCTTTAAGTTTTTTGGCTTTTTTTTCTGCTTCTTCTCCAACACATGTAGATGAAAACTTAACCCTGACGCCTAAAACCATAGATGCTGTTTCTAAAATATTTGCCAGAGATAATTTTGGGTCCTTTCCCTTTGGTCTTCCCAAATGAGATATTAAAACACAGCTTCCTCCATTAGATAGAATATAGGATATGGTTTGCTTTGCAGCTTCTATTCTAGTTTTATCTGTGACTTCTAAATTATCATTTAATGGGACGTTAAAGTCAACTCTAATAATAGCTCTTTCATTGTTAAAGTTAAAATTTTTAATTGTTTGCATTCTTGAAAATGTTTTTTCAAAAATACAATAAAGCTTTCCTTCTCAAGTTTTTTGATGTTAGATAAATTAACCTTTTTGTAAAATGTATATTTACACATGAAATGGTCAGAAGTTATCGGGCAAGATGAAATAAAAGCACAATTAGATCTTCTAATTATTTCAAATCGTGTGCCTCACGCCCAGCTCTTTATTGGGGATCCAGGATATGGTGGCTTGCCTTTAGCTATTGAATTTGCTCTAAGTATTTTAAATGATAATAATAACATGCTTTTATCAAGAAAGCTTGGTAAAAAATGTCAAAATCCTGATCTCCATTTTATATTCCCTGTCGTTAAAAGAGGAAATGAAAGAAATGCTTTTTCAGAAGACTATTTGACTGAGTGGTTTTCTTTTTTAGACGAAAATCCGTACGGTACTTACAATGAATGGTTTGAAACCCTTGAAATAGGAAATAAGCAAGGCGTTATAGGAGTTGCACAAATAGAAAAATTGCATCAAAAAATGTTTTTAAAAGCATTTGGTGGTAAAATGAAAATCTGTATTGTGTGGGGAGCAGAAAAAATGAATCTACAGGCATCAAATACATTTCTAAAATTACTTGAAGAGCCTCCTGAAAAAACTTATTTTATACTTATTTCTGAAGATGAACAGCTACTATTACCAACTATAATATCTCGTTGTCAACTTTTAGAAATTAAACCTATTGAGCCCAATGTTCTGATTCAAAAAATACCTGATAATACTAAAAATATGAGGCAATTAGTTTCCGCTGCTTGCGGTGATTATAATAAGCTTCAAAAATTAATAAAAGGGAATGAATCAAAAAATTATGAATCAATTTTAATTTCAGGCTTAAGAAAAGCATTCAAAGCTAAACAAGATAAAAGAATGATTGGCGACTTAATCGACTGGTGTTCAGGCATTTATGTTTTAGGTCGTGAGGATCAAAAAGCATTTCTAGGCTTCTGTATTCAATTTTTTCGTGATGCCTTTTTTATAAATTATTCTCTTAACGAAATTATACATTTTGATTCACAGAATAATTTTGATATCACAAAATTTGCTCCATATGTTAATAGTAATAATATCATTAAAATTATATCTCTTTTTGAAGAAACCCGTTATAACATTTCAAGAAATGGTAATGAGAAAATGTTATTTACAAATCTCGCCTTAAAGTTGACAAAATTTATAAACTTACCTGCTAACTAGTTTTTGCTTTAAAAACATATACCAAGGAAGAATATTCATTATTGAATATAGCTTTAATGTTTGAGAGTAATCCTATAAATAAACCCTTTATTAAAGAAAGCCTTTTTCCACAATACTTTTCAGATAAATAACTTATATAAATTGCATCAAACCACAGTGGATATTTTTTTATAAACTCAAACCCAGAGGATTCAAGTGTATTTATAATGCCCTCTGAGGTAAAGTGCCATAAATGTCTTGGGACGTCTAATGCTGCCCAATTTCTTCCATAGTACTTTGAGTCAAAACTTTTAAAATTTGGTAAGGCAATAAAGATTTTTCCGTCTAATTCCAAGTGATTTTTTAGGCTTCCGATAATTTTCTCTGGTTGTGGGATGTGTTCTAGTACATGCCATAGTGTAATACAATTAAAAAGGTGTTGTTTTGGTAAGTTTTCAATAGATTCATATACTTTAAGGCCCTTTTTCTTTGCAATTTCCTTTGCCTTATAAAATGGTTCTATTAAATATGTGTTGTATCCTTTATTTGACAAATAACTTGCAAACATCCCTATACCGCTCCCATAATCTAGAACCTTCTTTCCTGGATCATGTTTAATTAGAATGTTTTCTTTGTATTTAAACATCACTTTTTGTGATGCGAAATAAAGAAAGTCTATAAATCCGCTCCGATCTTTTTTGTGTGAATCATAATTGTCGGATTGATAATAATTAAAAAGCTTGTTTTTATCTTTTACTTTCGTTTCAGCTCGTTTTCTTTCATTATCCCAATATACCTCAAAGGACTCCCCTGATACAAGGTAATCTTTTGCGCAAAATAATTTTTGTTTTTTAATCATTTTGTTCCACGTGAAACGAATAAGGTTAACGCCCCATAGAAACTAACAAAACGCTAATATCGCTTGGGTTTACTCCGCTTATCCTTGAGGCCTGAGCAAGTGTTTCTGGTTTTAACTTATTAAACTTTTCTTTCGCTTCAAAAGATAGTGAGGCTAGGTCGTCGTAATTGAAATTTCTAGGGATTTTGATATTTTCTAGCCTTTTTAATTTTTCTGCGTTTCTTTTTTCTTTATCAATATAACCTGAATATTTAATTTCAATTTCTGCCTGTTCAAAAATTATATCATTCATTTCAGAGGTTTTCAAAAATTTCTTTAACGAAGGTATAGTTTTGAGATCATTTCTTGAAATTGTTGGGCGAGACAATAGCTTTGAGTATTTGTCTGTTTGTTTAACATTGTCTTCTTTCTTTTTTGTGAGAATTTTATTAGCGTCCTCAACAGAAAAGCTTGTTTTGGACAAATAGTCTATAAGTTGTTTTCTTTTTTTTATTTTCTCTTGAACTTTGATAAGTCTTTCCTCAGATGCTAAACCAAGATTATACGACCTTTGTGTAAGTCTTTCATCTGCGTTGTCTTGTCTTAAAAGAGTTCTATATTCTGCACGTGATGTAAACATACGATAAGGCTCTTTAGTCCCTTTAAGAATTAAATCATCAATTAGGACGCCTATGTAAGCTTCATCTCTATTTAATATAAAAGGTGTTTTGCTATTATGCTTTAAGTGAGCGTTTATGCCTGCCATTATTCCTTGGGCTGCTGCCTCCTCATAGCCAGTTGTTCCATTAATTTGACCAGCAAAAAAAAGGTTTTGAATTCTTTTGGTTTCCAAGGAATGGTATAACTGAGTTGGTGGGAAATAATCATATTCGATAGCGTATCCTGGTCTAAAAAATTTAACTGATTCAAACCCTTTTACTGATTTAAGCGCTTTATACTGTATTTCGTCTGGTAATGATGTGGAAAACCCATTAACGTAAACCTCAACAGTATTCCATCCCTCAGGCTCTACAAAAATTTGATGCTGAGATTTGTCTTTAAAACGATTTATTTTATCTTCTATAGAAGGGCAGTATCTTGGTCCTGTGCTTTGAATTGCTCCGTTGAACATTGGAGATCTATCAAATCCCTCTCTTAAGATGTCGTGAACTTCAATATTAGTATGCGTTATATAACAACTTCTCTGCTTTGTTAGTGGTTTAGTGGAGTTGGAATATGAAAATTTAGACGGTTTTATGTCTCCTGGTTGCTCTATCATTTTAGAATAGTCTAGTGATCTGCCATCAACGCGTGGAGGGGTGCCTGTTTTCATTCTTCCTGATTTAAAGCCAAGATTTTCAAGGCTTTTTGTTAGCCCTAATGCTGCTTTTTCACCTGCTCTCCCGCCGCCAAAATTTTTTTCCCCAATATGAATTAATCCATTTAAGAAAGTGCCGTTAGTTAAAATAACAGATTTACTATAAATTTTTACACCCAATGAAGTTTCTACACCAACCACTGATTCGTTTTCGATTATTAAATCCACGACCATTTCCTGATAAAAGTCTAATAGGGGTGTGTTTTCGAGCATTTTACGCCACTCTAGAGCAAACATGCTTCTGTCAGACTGAACACGAGGGCTCCACATAGCCGGCCCTTTAGATCTGTTGAGCATTTTAAATTGTATAGCGGTATTGTCAGAAACAATTCCGCTATATCCCCCTAAAGCATCTATTTCTCGCACAATTTGGCCTTTGGCTATTCCTCCCATAGCAGGATTACAGGACATTTGAGCTGTATTCTGGAGGTTCATTGTAACTAGCAATGTTTTAGATCCTAAATTTGCTGCTGCTGCTGCTGCTTCACAGCCAGCATGTCCCGCTCCAACAACCACAACATCATATTTATTATCAAACATGGCTGTTTTGTTTCACGTGGAACAATGAAATAAATTCTTCTTCTTTATTACGCATAATTTGTAGTTGTTCTGAGGTCTTGTCATTATAGCCCATACAGTGAAGAACTCCGTGGATGATAACCCTAAGTGTCTCATTTTCAATGGTTTGTTTCGCTTTTTTAGCTGAGTTTTTTATTGCCCACATTGAAAGATAAAAATCCGCCTCTATTATTTTACTGTTAGTGTAATCAAAACTAATTATGTCTGTATGATAATTATGATTTAAAAACTCTCGGTTTATCCTTAACAGCTCTTCTTTTGATACAAAATTATAAAAAGCTTTTTTCAGCGAATAACCATAGCTTTTCACATAACTATAAATTGAGTTATTAAGTAACTCTAAATCAAATAGATTTGGTATGTTATTAAATTTTATGATATTTTTTTTTGCAAATATAAATGTTTAACACGAGACTGAGATTCAGAGCTAACATGTTATCTTTGAAAACATGAAAACACGTGTTCGTTTTGCTCCAAGCCCTACTGGTCCTTTACACATAGGAGGGTTAAGAACTGCCCTTTTTAACTATTTATATGCGAAAAAAAATAAAGGTGTTTTTATTTTGAGAATGGAAGATACTGATCAAAACAGATATGTTGACGGCAGTGAAGTTTACATTCAAGAATCGCTTGAGTGGTGCGGTTTGTTACCTGATGAAGGACCAAAGAACGGTGGTGATTTTGGGCCATATAGACAAAGTGAGAGAAAGAGTCTTTATGAAAAATATATACAAATATTGATAAATAATGGTAGTGCTTATTATGCGTATGATTCTCCTGAGGAGCTAGCAATTGCAAGAGAAAAATCAGCTAAAAAGGGAGAAACCTTTGTCTATGGAAGCCAAAACAGACATTTATTTAAAAATAGTTTGACAAAAAGCAGTATTGACAAGGATAAAATCTCATCAGGGGATTATGTTATTCGGTTAAAGGTAGAACCTGGATGTGAGATAAATCTTTTTGACGAGATAAGAGGGGCTATAAAGGTGTCTTCTGATTTAGTTGATGATAAAATTTTAATGAAAGCAGATGGTATGCCAACATACCATTTTGCAAATGTTGTTGATGACAAATTAATGAAAATCTCAACTGTGATAAGAGGGGAGGAGTGGTTGCCTTCTCTACCTTTGCATAAATTAATTTATGATGCATTTGGTTGGGAAGCTCCTAAATTTATGCACTTGCCATTGATACTAAAGCCGAATGGTGGAGGAAAGTTATCAAAAAGAGACGGAGACAAAGGCGGGTATCCTGTTTTTCCTATTAAATGGAAAAGTGAGATCTCAGGATTTCGTGAGAATGGATTTTTATCAAAAGCTGTGGTAAATTATTTAGCTCTTTTAGGATGGAATAACGGTGATGAAAGAGAAATTTTTTCCTTGAGCGAACTTGTTAATTGTTTTAATTCAACAGGCATTCAAAAAGGTGGAGCGCGATTTGATTATGAAAAAGCAAAATGGATCAATCATCAATATATAGCTAAAACTAATTCAAATGACCTTCTTGAATTACCGGAAACACAAAAATTATTAAAAGGATTTAATAAAGAAAAACAATTTAAAATTCTTGCTCTTGTAAAAGAAAGAATCTACACTCTAGAAGATCTTAAAAATGAAACCTCTTTTATAATAAAGCCATTCCCTTATGATGAAAAAAGTGTAAGAAAGCTTAAGAAAAATAATCCAGAGAAAATTTTAAATAAAGTAATTGAAGTTTTAAAAGCCGACAAAGAAATAACAGGCTTTAAAGAAGAGCTTTTAAATTGGGCTTCTCAAAATAAAGTTAAGATAGGAACTTTGATGCAATCTCTAAGACTAAGTTTTGTTGGTCGCTTAACTGGTCCCGATGTGTTCGACATTTGTACTCTCTTAGGAAAAGATGTATCTTTAAAAAGAGTTCAACGTTTGTTAAAACATTTATCATTAAGTAAATAGCCTTATTCATGAGCCTAACAACCTACGCAGTAATATTAATAATTGTCTTACTTGTATTTTCAGGGATATTTGTGGTTAAACAACAAACGTCTGCGATTATAGAAAGATTTGGCCGTTTTACTTCAATTAGACAATCTGGTCTTCACTTTAGAATTCCAATTATCGACAGAATTGCTGGCAGAATTAGTTTAAGAATTCTTCAATTAGACGTTATTGTTGAAACGAAAACCAAAGACGACGTCTTTGTTAAGTTGAAAGTATCTGTACAGTATAAGGTTGTTAGAGAAAAAGTATATGATGCCTTCTATAAACTTGACTATCCACAGGATCAAATTACGTCTTATGTTTTCGACGTTGTACGCGCAGTTGTTCCGAAAATGAAACTTGATGACGTTTTTGAAAAAAAAGACGATATCGCGAACGCTGTTAAGGGTGAGTTAAATGATGCTATGATTAATTACGGATACGACATAATTAAAGCACTTGTTACTGACATAGATCCTGATCCCGAGGTAAAGGCCGCAATGAACCGAATTAATGCTGCTGAAAGAAAAAAAGTTGCTGCTCAATATGACGGTGATGCTGAAAGGATTTTAATTGTTGAAAAAGCAAAGGCTGAAGCAGAAAGCAAGCGTCTTCAAGGCCAGGGAATAGCTGACCAGAGGCGAGAAATTGCAAGGGGTCTTGAGGAATCTGTTGATGTCTTAAATAAGGTGGGCATAAACTCACAAGAGGCTTCAGCTTTAATTGTTGTTACTCAACACTATGATACACTTCAGGCTATAGGAGGGGAAACTAATACCAATCTTATTTTACTTCCTAATTCTCCGCAAGCAGGTAGTGAAATGTTGAACGATATGGTTGCCTCATTCACCGCAAGCAACCAAATAGGAGAGGCGATGAAAAATCAAAACACTAAATCAATAGATTCTAAAGAAAAAAAATAAATTAATCGTTGTTCTTTGACCATGTGTCTCTTAGCCCAACTGTTTTATTAAATATCAAATTTCCTTGAGTGGAGTCTTTATCTAAAACAAAATAACCCATGCGTTGAAACTGAAATTGATCTCCTGGTTTTGCTTTTATTAAGCCTAGTTCTACGCGGCCTGTTAATGTTTTTAATGAGTTTTGATTTATGAATGATTTAAAATCTTTATCTTGAATTTGGTCTGGTGAAGAAACATTAAAAAGGCGGTCGTAAATATTGACTTTGGCCGGTAAAGAATCTTTTTGAGTTACCCAGTGCAAAGTTCCCTTAACCTTTCTTTTACTTGCTTCTGTTCCTGAGCCACTTTTGCTCTCCGGGTCATATGAACAAATAATTTCAGTTATATTTCCCTTATTGTCTTTAATTACAGATTCTCCTTTTATTATATATGCGTTTTTTAGTCTTACTTCTTTACCAAGAGTTAGACGAAAGTACTTTCTATTAGCTGTCTCTTTGAAATCTTCTCTTTCAATATATAAGGATCCCGAGAAAATAAGATCTCTGTATCCAAGGTTTGGTTGTTCAGGATTAATTTCCCCTTTTAAAATTTCAGTTTTGTTTTTGGGATAATTAATAATTGTTAATTTAACCGGGTTTAAAACACCCATAACTCTAGGAGCTTTTATATTTAGGTCCTCCCTTATGGAATGTTCAAGCAATGAAAAGTCTATAACATTGTCCCTTTTTGCTACACCTGCTGTTTCAACAAAATTTCTTAGAGAAGTAGGCGTATATCCCCTTCTTCTTAATCCTGCTATAGTTGGCATGCGGGGATCATCCCATCCGTTTACATATTTCAATTCTATTAACTCAGCCAATTTTCTTTTACTAGTTACCGTATAAGATAAATTCATTCTTGCAAACTCTCTTTGTTTTGGTCTTAACCTGCCTTTGGTACAAACGCTGTCTAAAAACCATTCATAAAGATCTCTATGAGGTTTAAACTCTAACGAACACAAGGAGTGTGACACTTGTTCAATATAGTCTGACTGGCCATGAGTCCAATCGTACAGTGGGTAAATACACCATTTGTCTTTTGTTCTATGGTGTCTTCTGTGTAAAACTCTGTAAATAACTGGATCGCGCATTAGCATATTTGCAGAGGACATATCAATTTTTGCTCTTAACACATGTTCGCCCTCTTTAAATTTTCCTTCCTTCATTTGAATGAATAATTCTTTATTTTGATCAATCGTTCTTTCTCTAAACGGACTGTTAATGCCTGGTTTTGTTGGGGTCCCTTTTTGTTTAGCTATTTTTTCTGATGTTTGAGAGTCTACATAAGCTTTCCCTTGTGAAATTAAATTTACTGCCCAATCGAACAATTGTTCAAAATAATCTGACGCATAACATTCAGAATCCCATTTATATCCTAGCCACTCAATATTTTCTTTAATCGCGTCAACAAATTGTTGTTCTTCTTTTGTTGGGTTTGTGTCATCAAACCTTAAATTGACAGGTGCTTTATACCTTAAACCCAAGTTAAAGTTTAAGCAAATTGCTTTAACATGACCAATATGAAGGTATCCATTTGGCTCAGGAGGAAATCTGAACCTCAATACGTCAGCGGAATAGTCCTGCTTGAGGTCATCATCTATTATGCGTTCTATAAAATTTCCTGAGCGTTTCATGGCAGAGAATGTCGTACAAATATAATGATTGATTTCTTTGGAAGAAAAGAAGGAAAGTGTGTTTATATTTGTTGATCTTATGGGAAAAATTTTATTAAAAAACATTCATATATATGCCTATCATGGTTGTATGATAGAAGAGGAAAAAATTGGTAGTGACTATATAGTTAATCTAACTGTTAAAGCTGACCTTAGTCTTTCTTCAGTAACGGACAAATTGGAAGATACTGTAGATTATGTTTCTCTTCTTGCAATAGTAAAGAAACAAATGTCTATAAGATCAAAGCTTTTAGAAAACGTCGTAGATCGTATTATTAATCAAGTATTTAATGACTTACCAAAAGTAAGTCAAGTGACCGTTAGTGTTTCTAAAAGAAACCCTCCCATTGGAGGGAGTGTTGAGGAGGTTTGCGTTGAAAAGGAACTAAAAAGGTCTTCTTTAAATTCAAATTAATATTATTATTTTTGAAGATAATTGGCATCGTGGCCGAGTGGCTAGGCAGAGCTCTGCAAAAGCTTGTACAGCGGTTCGAATCCGCTCGATGCCTCTTTATTTTTCAATATATATTTTTCCTCCTAATCTATTTTCAATATTTTTTTCCTCTGGATTTCCAAACTCCCTGATAACACCTCCATAAATTTTTGCTTCCAGTGATGTTTTTGAATTAATGTAAGCAAAGGCTCCTGCTTTACTGATTAGTATTGTTTTTTTTGTGTTTAGTTTTTCTGCTTCACAAATGCTGCTTGTATTGATTTCTAATTTGTGGGTATCTACTTTTCCATTTAAACACACTCTTCCCCCTAAACTAATTTTTGTGTTTAGTTTTTCAGCAAAAAGTTCTAAACTTATATTACCATTTGTTTTTGCTTCTATAATTAGCTTTTCCTGTTTGAAAGGGTATTTTGATGATAAAGTTGCGCCTTTTTTAACAAGAATTTTCTCAATTGTGCTTCTATGATAAAGGTCAATCTTTGTTTTTTCATTATTTAAAATACTTCCTCCAATTAAATTTATTTTTAATTCCCTGTTTTTTATTGACACTGTTATATTATCAGAATTTTTTCCATATACAAGCAACATATTCGCTTCAGATTGAATTAAATTTACTTCAATGTTCGAAGAAATTTTTAATTTTTCAAAAGGACTAATAGCAAGTCTTTTACGGTCTTCTTGCTGTCCTGTTAAACTAAAAACACCAATCATAACAAACCATAAATAAATTTTATATTTTCTTTTACATAGGTACATAGTTATTCAGCAGGTATAAAATCTATAAATCCTTTTTGTACATTCACTTTCTTTACTATTATTGACATTGGGTCCCCCAGCCGGAATATTTTATTGGTGTTTGTTCCTCTTATTAAGTGATTTTGTAGGTCAAAATGATAAAAATCTGTGTTCATGTCTACAAGTCTTACCATTCCTTCGCATTTATTATCAATAATCTCAACGTAAAGTCCTCTTTCTGTAACACCTGTAATTACACCTTTAAATCGTCTTCCTATTTTATCTTTCATATATACTGTTTGCATATATTTAATTGAATCTCTTTCTGCTTTAGTTGCTAGTTGTTCTCTGTGTGAAGAGTGCTTGCAAATTTCTTCAAGTAAATCTTTATTTTCGCTTTTTTCATTACTTAAATAGTTCTGTAATATACGGTGTACAATTAAATCTGGATATCTTCTGATAGGCGACGTGAAGTGGGTATAATAGGGAAAAGCCAATCCATAATGTCCAATGTTTTCAGTTGTATACTCTGCTTTAGACATGCTCCTTAATGTAAGTGTGTCTATTAAATTTTGTTCTTTTTTTCCATTACATTCCTCAAGTAAATTGTTGATAGCAACATTTGTTTTTTGTGTGTTCAGTTTAAAAGCATAACCCAGTCCCTCTACTATTTTTTTTAGGTTTGATAATTTTTCTTCATCTGGTTTATCATGAACTCTAAATACTGATAAAAAATTTGTTTTTTTTGATATAAAAGTGGCTACTTTTTTATTTGCAAGAAGCATGAACTCCTCTACTAATTTATTTGCTTCTCTTGATTTTTTAAAATATACATTCTCTGGATTATTTTTTTTATCAAGTTTAAATTTTACCTCAACACGATCAAAAGAAATTGCTCCTTCTTTCATTCTTTCTTTTCTTAATTTATTTGCCACATTATTTAATTTTTTTAATGCATTTAATACTTCCTTTGGTATTTTATACTCACTAGATGTTAATGAAATATCATCATTAATTAATGTGTTGTTTGTTTCTAAAATATGCTGAACTTCATTATAGGTAAAACGATAATCAGAATTAATTATCGTTTTACCATACCACTCCTTTATTAGCGTTCCATCATGATTAAATGTAAACACTGCTGAAAATGTGTATTTGTCTTCATTTGGTCTTAGTGAACAAAGACCATTTGATAGTATTTCTGGTAGCATTGGAACAACTCTATCCACAAGGTAAACGGATGTTCCCCTTTTATACGCTTCTTTATCTAAATGTGTATCAGGTTTTACATAATGTGATACATCAGCTATGTGTATTCCTATTTCAAAAGATTTATCTTTATTTAGAATATAAGACAAAGCATCATCAAAATCTTTGGCTGTATCTGGATCAATCGTAAATGTTAAAACTCCTCTAAAGTCTTTTCTTTTTTTTATTTCTTTTTCTTTAATTTTTCTAAATATTCTATTTGCCTCTTCCTCTACTTGATTTGGAAATTCATAAGGTAAGCCGTATTGATGGAGAATTGCATGGACTTCCGTATCTGATTCTCCTGGATTCCCCAAAGATTTAACTATTTTCCCGTTTGGTGAATCTTTATATTCCTCCCAATTCTTAATAATTGCAACTACTTTTTCTCCTTCTTTATAACTCTTTATTTCGTTTGGTTCAATAAAAAGATCAGTGTACATGTTTCCTTTTTGGCATAAGACAAAACCATAATCATTTTTTCTTTCTAAAATTCCTACATACTCTCTTTTCTTTCTTTCTATTACATTTATAACCTCTCCTTCTTTAATATTTTTTTTAGTATATATTCTAACAGCGACGATGTCTCCATCAAGGCCTTTATTTAATTTTTTCTTAGGAATTATTATTTCTTCTCTTGAATCTTTCATTAATATTTTTCCTTTTCCTGTGGGAAGTATTATTAATTCCGTTTCATAATGTTCTTGTTTTTTTTCAAGTATAGAAAAATATCCTTTCTTCTTTTCAACGATCTTATTTTTAATAGTTAAAATATTTAAAACTTTAATTATATCGTTCCTTCCTTTTGTATCATTGATACCAAAGTTTGATGCAATTTGTTTATAGTTAAATATTTTTTTACTCTTTGATTTTAAAAAAGATAGAGTTTTTGTTTCTATTTTTTTAAGCTGCTTTTTTTTATAAGACATCTGAATAATTCAACGTAAAGTTACAACATTAGCATTCTTAAAACTTATCAACTTATTTAACATTATTATAATTATTTAAAATATTGTTTATTTAATTATGTTATATATATATGTAGTGTTTATATATGTAATAAATACTTTTCGTTTTACTTTGACTTTAAAAAAAAATAAAAAAATTATTATTTGTTAACTATTAATTTTCATCATTTATTTTTAATAATCAGCAAGTTAATCAGTTTTAAACTAGTTGTTAATAAAGTAATATGTGAAATAAATTTATTTATCCTCTTCTTTTTTTATGTTCATAATGAAGATATTTTATTTAATTATTTTTAAAAAAAAATAAGAACTTTTTAAAAATTAGTTGTCTGTTTATCCTTTTTATAAAAAAGTTGATTTTTTGAAAAGTAATTATTATTTATAAACAAAAAATTAATAATAATATAAACACTTTTAAGACCGATAACTTTTTTATTTTTAGGCTTTAAACTATGATTTAATGAATATAAGTATAGGTAATGATCATGCTGGACCTAAATATAAAAAAGAAATAATTTTATTTTTAGAAAAGAAAGGCTATAGCGTCATAAATCACGGAACAAATAATGACCAAAGCGTAGATTATCCTGATTTTATTCATCCTGTAGCTCGTGATGTGTCAAGTAAAAAGGCTGATTTTGGTATTATTATTTGTGGCAGTGGAAATGGAGCAGCAATGACAGCAAACAAACACCCTAAAATAAGAGCGGCTTTGTGTTGGAATAAAGAGCTTGTGAAGCTTGCAAAGCAGCACAATAATGCAAACATTTTAAGCTTACCTGCACGGTTTATTTCAATTGCCCAGGCGATAGAAATGTTAGATGTTTTTATTAAGACAGAATTTGATGCAGGAAGACATCAAAAAAGAATTGAAAAAATACCGTATAATAAATGATAACTTTTTATGAAAAAAACTTTAATGATTTAAGCTTAACAGTACTTCATGATATATTTGCCTTAAGATCAAAAATATTTGTTGTAGAACAGAATTGTGTGTATCAAGATATAGATGGAAAAGACAAAGATGCAATACATGCTATAGGAGTAGAAAAAGAAAAAGTTATTGCATATGCTAGAATACTAAATTCTAATTTATCAAATCCAAAATTCTTATCTATAGGCAGAATAACAATATTAAAAAAAGAAAGAGGAAAAGGTTATGGCCACAAACTTGTCGAATTTTGTATTGGAATTATTAATAAAAGATGGCCAACAAAAAAAATTAAAATCTCTGCACAAGCACACTTAAAAGAATTTTATGAATCCCACGGATTTATAAAAAAAGGAGGAGAATATTTAGAAGATGGCATTCCGCATATTGAGATGAATATTTAAAAAAGGTTTTGCGATTATAAGCCATTTAATAATTTTTCTGTCTCATTACATAAAGAAGCGAAAGTAGGGATTTGATTATTATTGTAGATAAATAAAAATTTACCCGAAGGAATGGAATTATAATTTTTTCTAATTATTTCTCTAAACAACCTTTTTATCTTATTCCTATCAACAGCACGCGGAATTTTTTTCTTGCTTACGGATACACAAAATTCCCTGAAAAGACTATTATCGTCTAATTGGAATTTAAGAAGTAAAGTGGACGAATGCGCGGTGAGGCCATTTTTAAATAAGGCATCAATTTTATTTTTGCCTCTTAGAGGTTTTATTTTCAAAGCATTATTTTTTGGAGGTAAAATAATTATCAGTTTTGTTTATATCGGCCATTAGATTACTTGGATCAATTATTATGGCCTCAATTTCCTTTTTTGGATGGTTTATTTCTAAAAAATAGTCAGTATGAGACCAAGACCAATCAGGATGGACTTTCCAACTCATCTTATAAGTATTTTGCTTTTCACCTCTCATCAGAGATATAGGGATATAATGTAGTTCGGTTTCCCCATTTTTTAAAACAACTAATATTTCTAAGGGCATTGGCATTAGCTCTTTACGCTTTAGTCTGAGGACAGTTAGATTGTTCTTATCGACAACGGAGTCTATAGCATAATCAATTTTATTTGTTGTTTGTGTCCAATCAGTCAAATACCATTGAAGTTGAATGCCGGAAACACGCTCAGCAATTCTTCTAAAATCATTGGGAAGAGGGTGTTTAAATTTCCATTCGCTATAATATGTTCTTAATGTTTCAAATAGTTTTTCATATCCGATTATATATGCCAATTGAGCAAGAAAAACGGCACCTTTACTGTATGCAGTAAGCTCGTATGCGTAATTATGAAAATACCTATTAGCATTTGTACTTTGTGGCATTTCGCCCCCAGACCCAGCAAGTTGAAAGTATCTAACATAGGAGGACTCTAAAGGGAATTCCTTTTTTTTATCAAGAATTTCGTTTGATGCTAGTTCATCTATAAAAGAGGTAAACCCTTCATCCATCCATTCGTGTTTTGTTTCGTTTGTAGCCAAAACGTGTTGAAACCAAGAATGAGCCAATTCATGAGCAGTAACACCAAAAAGGGCATCATAATTTCTTCCTCCGGTAATTAAAGTTAACATTGCATATTCCATTCCCCCATCACCTCCTTGAACCACAGAATACTGTTTATAGGGATAGTCACCAATTTTTTCATTGTAGTATTCCATCATTTTAGCAGTATGTGGCTGAAGCTTTTTCCAATTTTCAATTATTCTTGGATCATTTTTGTAAAAGAAGTGTAACGTGACGTTATTAGGTCCAGGATAGGTGTCGTGAATATAATCTTTGTCAGCAGCCCAAGTAAAGTCGTGAACATTTGGAGCAATAAAATGCCATGTTATTTTACCTTTTTTTGTTTTTGGTTTTTTCCTTTCAGAGTACCCCATACCAATCTCGTCGGCGTTTTGAAGATATCCGCTAGAAGCAACCATAAAATCTTTATCTAGAGTAATTTTTACATCAAAATTTCCCCACACGCCATGAAATTCACGACCTATGTATGGGTCTGCATTCCACCCTTCAAGGTCATATTCAGCTATTTTAGGATACCATTGAGCCATTGAGAAAGCCACACCCTCAGAAGAGTTTTTACCTGCTCGACGAATTACGTCAGGAACATGACCCCTAAATGAAAGTTCAAAAACCGAAGAATCGCCAGGTTCAATAGGCCTGTTAAGAATAACCTCCAGTATAGTTTCAGAATCAACAGTTTTAACAAGGACACCATCTTGAGTCAAGTTGTCAACTTTCAAGAACCCTTGTTGATCTTTAGTAATGCTATCAAGACTTACATCAAATCGAGTGTTTTTATCAGGCGAGTTTTTTAGCTGAACAGCCATCTCGCTTCCTGGCTGAAAAGCATTAAAATATAGATGATAAAAAACCTTGTGTAAAGTTTCAGGAGAGTTGTTTTTGTATATAAGTTTTTGTTTTCCTGAGTAATTAGATGTTTTTTCATCTAAAGAAACTGACATGGTATAGTCTACAGATTGCTGCCAATACTGTGAGTTAACATTCGCAGAAATAGAAAAAAGTGAGCAACAGATAAGAAAGAGTCTCATGATTAATTTTTAGTATTGTAGTTATTTGCTAAAGTATGAATCAAAAGAATAATTTTCTTTCATTCTAACCCCTTTTTCTGTTTGATGAATAGAAATAAGCTCATGAATTGGGTCATGCTCAAAAAACAACAAGGTTTCTTTTTGAACAGCATCAATTAAAAAAGCTTTTTTTTCATTTAGGGTAATTAGCGGTCTTGTATCATAGCTCATTATATAAGGTATTGGGAGATGTCCAACAGTTGGAATAAGATCTGCAACATATGCAATTTGTTTGCCTTGATATTTAATGATAGGAATCATTTGTTTTTCAGTATGGCCGTTAACAAGCAAAATTGAAAATGGGAAAAAAGAACTTAATATTAACGGCCCATCACCTTCTATAAAATTTAGTTGACCGCTTTCCTCAATAGGAAACATATTTTCTTTGAGAAAAGAAGCCTTTTCTCTAGCGTTAGGATCCTTTGCCCACTCCCAGTGTTTTCTATGAACCCAGTAAACAGCATTTTTAAATGATGGCCTCAATCTTTCCTGTGGGTCTTTATAAATTGCACCGCCACAATGATCAAAATGCAGATGAGTTAAAAAGACATCTGTAATATCATTTTTGTGAAATCCGTGAGATAACAAAGAGGTTTCCAGGGTGTAATTCCCCCATAAATCATAATGACTAAAAAATTTATCACTCTGTTTATTTCCCATCCCAGTATCAATAAGAATTAAACGATTTCCCTCTTCAATTAGAAGACAACGGCTGGCCATTTCAATTTTATTATTTTTATCAGCAGGATTTGTTCGCTCCCACAAAACTTTAGGAACAACGCCAAACATTGCACCCCCATCTAATTTGAAATTTCCAGCCTCAATTGGGTAAATTTTCATGAAATAATATTAATACTAATAATAGAATATAAAACAGTTATTTTTCTCTATATAAGCAACTTTGCAAGCTCTTTACTATAGTTAATTAAAGCGATAGTTTCGTCTGTCCTAGCCAATTTAATTTTATCAAATATAATTAACGCTTCACCATTACTTTCTAAATGATAGATCTGTTTGTTTTCAAAAAAATCAATAAGACCATCATTAAAAAAAGATCGTATTTTTTGTTCGTCATTTCCCGATACAAGAAACTTCTTTGAAAAATTTGGATACATTTCAAAATCGATGTCTTTGTGTCCTGCAAACGCAATTACACGATCAAAGATTTTTTCAATAATTCCCTCTTTTTCCATTGCAAAAATGGGCATATTTTTATTTAATTTCAACATCATTACCGTTGTATTAAATGTTTCTGATGAAAAAGCAGCACCATCATTAAATGTAACATCTGAAATTTCCCACTCAACATTTAAGTCTTCAAACTTTCCTCTTAAACAATTTGATTTACGCTCAATGGGGCGGATTTCAAAAAAATGAAACTTTTTTAAATATGATGTGTTCCAATCGACCTTGATATTGTATTCATAGTCATTTTCATTAGCCAAATTTTGAAGGCGTCTTTGCCGGGGAGATAATTTTTCTATTCGGCTATCTAAAGATATTTTTAAAGCTCTATTGTAGGGGGATGTAGAAACGTGGGACTCAAGCCCAGTGATAAAAACATTACCTCCAGTTTCTTTTTGAGTCTTCAAAAAGTCAACCAAAAAATCCATGTAAGTCATGCCTACTAATCTCGTTCCAGATAAATCTATTTTTACATCTGCTCCAGATGGAATTTTAGATACAAGAGAATTAATCTTTAAAAGGCCTAAAAAATTTGCTATTCCTTTAATTCTTAAATCATATAGATTATTATCAATAATTTTCACATCAGATCCTGAATTAAAGATCATTTTAAAAAACTGTAATACTGATAATCTGGCCAACAACATATGGCTGACCAGAACTAAGGTCAAGCCCCCAATCAAACCGATTAATAGATTTGTGTACAAAGTTAATATCATAGTTGCCATAAAAAAGACTAGTTGTTCAGGCCCCTTAGAGTATACTTGCTTAAATACTGTAGGTGATGCCAACTTAAACCCGGTGTAAACTAATAAGATGGCAAAAGCACATAAAGGAACCGTTCTCATAACTGGGCTTAGCAATAAAATAAAAACTAACAACAGTAGGCCTTGATATAGATTAGACCATTTTGTTTTTGCTCCGTTATGAATATTTACAGTGCTTCTAATAATTACAGCAATTATTGGGAGCCCTCCAATCATTCCTGCAGCGATTGTACTTATACCTATGCCGGTCAACTCTTTATTTAGGTCAGTTTTTCTTTTGTAAGGGTCGAGTTTATCCACAGCCTTTGCTATGGCCAACGACTCAATGCTTGTTATCATTAAAATAGACAATACTGTTGTCCAAAATTCAATAGTATTAATCTTGTTAAAATTAGGATGCATTATAGAATCAGAAATATTATTTGGGATATCTAATAATAATTTTGGACCTAAATCATAGCTAGCTCCAAAAAAAGTAAGTGTATGTTTTTCAAAAAAACCAAATCCGTAAGCGAAAGGAATAGAAAGCGCAACGACCCACATTGGAGCAGGCAAAATTTGAAACAAACGATAATTTAATTTTGAATGAAAAAGCAATAGGGTTAAGCCAGTTAAAGAAATGACAACAACAAAAGGATTAGCAAAAGGCAATTGTAAAACAGCATCAATAAGGTTTTGAATAATATTTGGGCTGTTGGAATTAGTCCCTAAAGCAACATGAATTTGCTTCGCAAAAATGATGATTCCAATAGCAGCCAGAATGCCGTTTATTACAGAAGGATGGAAAATATCAGCTAAACGCCCTAATCTTAATATACCTAAGATCATTTGAATAACTCCAGAAACAACAATAGCTGCCAAAATGTAATTAAATGCTTGCCCTGAGCCATCGTCCATCAACGTTATACCAAGAAGAATCACCGCAATAACACCTTTTGCAGGGCCATTAATGGAAATATGACCTCCACGATAAATAGTTGTTATAATACCACCAACAACTGCAGAAATTATCCCAGACATAGCTGGAGCTCCAGCAGCTAAGGCAATCCCTAAAGAGAGAGGTAACGCAATAAGAGAAACACTAATAGCAGCAACAAAATCGCTTTGAAAGTTACCAACTAATTCTTTAAAACCCTTTTTCAACACAAAATACATTTACATTTAAAATAAAGAATAGATTTTAAATAACTTATAACTTCTTTGAGAATTTTTTATTTTATATGTTTCTTTTTTTAAGAACCTAAAAATTATTTTAGATTGAGGATCCAGCTGTAAAGTAGCTCGGGCCATTCTTCTAAATACTGCTTCCCTTTTGCAAGAGCAAAACCATGACCTCCAAAAGGGAAAATATGCATCTCAGCACTGATTCCATTTTCTATAAGGGCATCATAAAAAAGCATACTATTTTGAACAGACACAGCTTTGTCATCAGTAGAGTGAATTAAAAAACACGGGGGAGTTTCTGAATTAACATGTAGATTATTTGAAAACATTGATATAAGCCTTTCATCATCACTTTTTCCAATTAATGCATTCTTAGATCCTTCATGACGATATTTTTCATCGAATGTAATAACAGGATAAATTAAAGCCGTGAAGTAGGGGCGCGCACTTATACTGTCAATAGCATCATAACTATTTTTGAGAGCTCTTTTATTAAACCTTGTGGCAATAGTTGATGCTAAATGACCACCAGCAGAAAAACCTAATACACCAATTTTTTGAGCATTAATCCCCCATTTATCAGCATTTGCTTTAACCAAACGAACAGCGCGTTGCGCGTCTTGTAATGGAGCTAGCTTAGGGTCAATAATAGAGGAAGATGTTGGAAGACGGTATTTAAGAACAAAGGCAGAGATTCCTTTAGCATTTAAAGCCTTGGCAAAATCAGTACCCTCCCAATCGTAGGCCAAGAATTCATATCCTCCACCTGGAAATATTATTACAGCTTTGTCTGTTCTAGTATTTCTTGATGGTAAGTAAATTTCGAGTGTTGGATTTTGAACATTTTCGATTCTAATAATTTCGGTTTCTATTATTTTTTCAATTTCATCACTTTTTTTTTGATTTGGAACACCCTTTGCCCAAAGAGAAATTTTTTCTTGACAATAATTAAATTGAAAAAAAAGGAAAGAGAAACCAATTAAATATCGCAACATTTGATTTTAAATTACATTAAATTTAAAGAATTTGATTATCAAAAAAAGCTAAAATGGTTAATATAAATTAGTCATTCAGTTTTAGAACAGCCATGAATGCTTGTTGAGGGATTTCTACATTTCCAACCTGGCGCATTTTCTTTTTCCCCTTTTTTTGTTTTTCAAGTAATTTTCTTTTTCGCGAAATATCACCTCCATAACATTTTGCAGTAACATCCTTTCGCAGAGCTTTTATAGTTTCTCGCGAAATTATTTTTGCTCCAATTGCTGCTTGAACAGGAATATCAAATTGTTGTCTGGGAATTAATTCTTTTAGTTTTTCACACATCTTTTTCCCTATGCTATAGGCATTATCTGTGTGTACTAAAGCAGAAAGAGCATCGACTTGATTAGAATTAAGTAAAACATCAACTTTCACTAGCTTAGAAGGTCTCATCCCAATTGGACTATAATCAAAAGAAGCATAGCCCTTAGAAACAGTTTTTAATCTATCATAGAAATCGAAAACAATTTCAGCTAAAGGCATGTCAAAATTTAATTCAACACGCTCAGTTGTTAAATAAGTTTGATTAGTAATTTGGCCTCTTTTTTCAATACATAGGGACATTACATTACCCACAAATTCAGACTTGGTTATAATTGCAGCCTTAATGAACGGTTCTTCAACACGATCTAATCCTGAAGGGTCAGGCAGATCGGAAGGATTATTAACCCATATAACATCATTAGGAGATTTTTTGGTAAATGCATGATAAGAAACGTTAGGAACGGTTGTTATAACAGACATATTAAATTCTCTCTCTAAGCGTTCCTGTATTATTTCCAAATGGAGCATGCCTAAAAAACCACATCTAAAGCCGAAACCTAATGCTGCTGAGCTTTCTGGGAAGAAAACCAAAGAAGCATCATTTAGCTGGAGCTTTTCCATAGAAGATCTTAATTCTTCATAGTCCTCAGTGTCAACGGGATAAATTCCAGCAAAAACCATCGGTTTTACTTCTTCAAAACCTTCGATAGCCACCTTTGTTGGGTTTTCAAAATCAGTTATAGTATCACCAACTTTAACTTCTTTTGCTTCTTTAACTCCTGTAATTAAATAACCTACATCACCAGTTAGAATTTCATTTTTTGGTTCTTTTTTTAATTTTAGTGTTCCAATTTCATCGACAACATAATTTTTTTGAGTCGCTAAAAACCGAATTTTTTGACCTTTTTTGATGGTCCCGTCAATAACTCTAAAAAAGGTTTCAACACCTCTAAATGGATTGTAAACAGAATCAAAGATTAAAGCTTGTAATGATTCATTTTCATTTCCTTTTGGACAAGGAATTTTTTCTATAATTGATTTTAAAATTTCTTGAATTCCTAAACCAGTTTTTGCAGATGCTGGAATTACTTCTTCTTTATTGCATCCTAATAAATCAATAATATCATCTGTAACCTCTTCAGGATTTGCAGAAGGGAGATCAATTTTATTAAGTATTGGAATAATCTCAAGGTTATTTTCCAATGCTAAATATAAATTTGAAATTGTTTGTGCTTGAATACTCTGGGCTGCATCAACAACAAGTAACGCCCCTTCACAAGCAGCAATTGAACGAGAAACCTCGTAGGAAAAATCAACATGTCCAGGAGTATCAATTAAATTTAAAACATAATTTTCTCCTCTATAATTATATTCCATTTGAATAGCGTGAGATTTAATGGTGATACCCCTCTCACGTTCTAGCTCCATATTGTCTAACAACTGGTCCTGCTTTTCTCTTTCTGTAACCGCGCCTGTATAATCCAAAAGCCTGTCAGCTAACGTACTTTTTCCGTGGTCAATGTGAGCGATTATGCAAAAATTTCTTATGTTCTTCATTCAAATCCATCTTTCATAGCATGACAAATATACTATTTTGAAATATGCGAATTATAATTTTACTTAATTTAAACTTAGCTATGAACCTCAAATTCGATTAAAAATATTTAACACAATAATCAATCAGTTTTATATCATTTTAAAAAACAAGTGAGATTTATATAGACTTTCAGAAATTTATTTTTGTCTATTTTTGAACAAATTTAGAGTCTGTGGTAAAAATAGGCAACATTAAACTGGGATCTTTCCCTTTGCTTCTTGCTCCAATGGAAGATGTAAGCGACCCTCCATTCAGAGTCCTTTGCAAAGAACAAGGAGCTGACGTTGTATATACAGAATTTATCTCTAGCGAAGGATTGATAAGAGATGCCGCTAAAAGTGTCCAAAAACTTGATATATATGAAAAAGAACGACCTGTAGGAATACAGATTTTTGGTGCTAATTTAGATTCTATGCTAAGGGCAATTGAAATTGTTGAAGAAACCAAACCGGACATAATTGATATTAATTTTGGATGTCCAGTAAAAAAAGTTGTTTGCAAAGGTGCTGGTGCAGGAATTCTAAAAGATATTCCTAAAATGGTTGCACTAACAAAAGCTATGGTCAAACAAACAAAAATACCAATAACAGTAAAAACCAGACTGGGTTGGGATCACAATTCGATCAGAATTGTTGATGTAGCAGAGCGTCTACAAGATGTAGGTTGTGCAGCTATTTCAATTCACGGTAGAACTCGAGCACAAATGTATAAAGGGGATGCTGATTGGAAGCCTATTGAGAAAGTAAAAAATAATCCGCGAATGTTTATTCCTGTTTTTGGCAATGGGGATGTTGATTCACCAGAAAAAGCACTTGAGATGAAAAGCAAATATGGTCTAGATGGGGCAATGATAGGAAGGGCTAGTATTGGAAATCCTTGGTTTTTTAATCAGGTTAAATATTTTATGAAAACAGGAAAATATAAAAGCCAACCAAGTTTGGAAGAAAGAGTAGAAGTTGCTAGAAGACACTTAGAAATGTCAGTTGCATGGAAAGGGCCAGTTCTAGGAGTTTTGGAAACAAGAAGGCATTACACAAATTATTTTAAAGGGTATCATAATTTCAAATCTTTTAGAAAAAGGATGGTAACATCTAACTCTGCGGAAGAGGTTTATAAAGTATTAAATGAAGTTTTAGAGGTTTATGGCTCTAGAATTAGAGAGTTTGCTTAATTCTTACAATTTTTTTCGAGATTCCATTTGTTGCCCAAAATGTACTAAACATCCCAAGAGTGAACAAAGTAATAATTACAACAAAAATATTTTTAAACTCAAAAAGAACAGGATAAGACAAATTTGTCCCTGGAACTGATATAAATGGGAAGTATAACTGAATTAATACAATAATTATTCCAATCATCAAACCAAAAATGCCACCAATAACGCAAATTAACATGCCTAGTAAAAAAAATATTTTTTGAATTCCCTTTGGTCTTGCACCAAGACTTAGTAATATTTTAAGTTGTCTTTGTTTGTCTAAAACCATAATAATTAAAGCGCCAATTAGATTAAATAAAGCAATTACCATAACTAAAGAAAAAATAAAATAAATGGCTAAGTTTTCTACATTCAACATTCTATATAATGCTGCATTTTTATCTTTTCTAGAAGATAAAGAAATTGGAAACTTAAAGAGAGGCAAAATTCTTTTGTATAGTTCAGATTTATTTATTTCTGGTCCTGTTTTTAATGCTAAAAAGCTGTATTGATTTTCATCAAGCTCTAAGAGTTCTTGTCCAAATTCTAAGCTTGAAAATAAATATTTTTTATCCAGCTCTTCAGTTACTTGATATAAGCCTGATATCAATGCAGGAGAGGAATTGAAAGGATCTAGGTTTAATAGACTTTTATTGCTTTTCTTAGGTACAGTAACATTCAGAAAATTATTATAATCATACACTCCAGCGGCTAGATTACCGGCAACCCCAAAACCAAGAACTACGTCTGGCCCTTTAAATGAAAGCCAATCTCCTAGAGTTATTAAACTGTCAATCGGGATTACTTCTGTATAAGAAGGAGACACAGCCTTTAATGTGGCAACTTGATTTTTTTCTTTAAACGTCAAGAAGACTTTTTCTTCAATTTCTGTTGCTACAGCTATAATTTCAGGGATCTCTAATAAATTTTCAATTGTCTTATCAGTAACAGAGATATAAGCTCCTTCATAGGATTGAATTTCAAAATCTGGATCAAATTTGTTTACAAATGAAAGACCAAAATCTTTTAACCCTGCAAATGCACTTAGTACAATAAATAGCGCGGCAGTAGATATAGACACCATAAATAGAGCAAAAAAATTTATTCTATTTACTACTGTTTGCTTACTTCTTGAAAAAAAGTAACGGAGTGCGATTTTAAAAGTGTATGACATTATGTATGCACTATCTTTTCTGTCTTGGTTCTAAGCTAGATAATTTTTTTAAAGGGTTTACACCGTTAGTCAATTCTTTATCAATCTTTTCTATATAGTCTAAAGATTCGTCTAGATAAAAATTTAATTCAGGAACTTTTCTAAGTTGACTTTTCAATTTTTGGGATAAATCATGACGTAATTGATTTTTGTTTGTTTTCAAATTTTCAATATACATTTCAACTTTATCTTTAGGGAAAACACTTATATATATTTTAGCCATTGAAATATCAGGCACCACTTTTACTTTTGTTACTGACACCATCAGATTAGACACGCCACTTTTACGAATTGCATCTTGAATCAGATATGCAATTTCATGTTGAATCACAGTATTAATTTTCAATTGGCGGGGAGTTCCCTGGTTTTTCATATTATTAAGTATTGAAAAAACTTATTTACGTTCCCACTTAAAATCCCCGTTTAATCTAAAAGTACCTATATGTTTTTTACTCCATTGAGAGGGCTCTATAAGTGACAGAAAATTTTTATTATTCCCTTCATAAAGATAATAAGTCTCACCAACAATGGGCTCAAACTTAATTTCTGAGTTGTAAACTAATTCTGTATCAGAGACGATCGAAACAAAGGATTCAATTTTTGCCTGAAGGTCTGATAGCTCAGCACGAAATAATTTTGATACTTTATCTACACTTCTTTTTTTAAAAGCATCAACATTAGGAACTTTAATTATTGGACCACTTAAAGAGGATGAATAAGGGAGTATTTTAGCAAAATACGAATCGTTAGTATTATCCCATACTATAGAATCGGGTTTTTTCTTTTTCAATGCAAATTTTTTGTAAATATATAAAGTATTAAATTTAATTGCATAAAATACAGGCTATTAGAATAAATGAAAGTTTATTTATAAAATTATTATATTGAGGAAAAAATGAAATTTTTAGAAAAATACTATCCAATTATTCTAGCATTTTTCAGCTTCTTATACTCAATCTTCCTATGGTTTACAGGGAATCAAATGGAGGGTATATATGTAGGTTTATGGCCAGTTACGATTCTGGCTTTTGCAATTGCAATAAGACAAAGAAGAAATGATAATAATTAAAAAAAATGAATAATAAAATTATATTTCTTATTGGATTTATAATCTTAAGTATCTATACCTATTTTTTATTTTCGATTATTAAAAAACAAAACAAACATCAATCAAGGGAACAAATGAATGTAAGTGATCTCAACGATTTAGATGGTATGGGTAACCAAGGTCGTTTTCCTGATAAAAAACCGAGAAATAGAGCTATTTAAATTTAGTCTTTGACCTATATATATTAATTGCTTTTAAATAAAAAAGATATAATTAAAACAATAACTCCAATACCTACTATTAACTCACTATTATCAATTAGAAATTCAAAAACAGAAAGGATTAATCCAATTACAATTATCTGTATTCCAATAAATTGAACTAAACGTTTATTCATAATCTACTTTTCTTTTTTACTCAACAAATAGACAAACAATGGTGGTAAAAAAATAAAAAAAATGATTCCAAAATAAACGTATAAAAAGACACCTAGTGCAAATGCAAATCCTAAAGCTAAAAGATTGTGTTTCATTTAAAGAGCTTATTTATTATTAAAAAAAACTTAATATATAACTATTTTATATTCAACCATTTCAAAAAGAAACACCTACTTGCTTTTACATATGGGATAGAAGTGCATATGAATATTTAACAAGGTGTTTTAGGTATACTTTTTTGCCAACAAAGAACTTGATTTAAGCGATTCATTTACATAGATTGTTTCTTGGCATATATTTTCACCAAAACCGTCACAAAGACCATTTGGATTTGTGGATTGACCACAACTACATTCGTTCATATTATATTTCAATTAAAATTTTGTTTAATATAAATTAAAAAGATTAAACAAAAAAACCACTTTGTTTAACTTATTTAACAATTATCAACAAAAACTTAAACAAAATTCAAACAAATAATACAAAGGTTTAATTTTAAACTCTAAACTTATATGTAATCTTTTAATATCAAATAAGTGCTAAAATTTAACAAAAGTTTTAATTTTACAAACCGATATTAATTAAGTATCTGTGCGGTCCTATAGCTCAGTTGGTTAGAGTAGCTGACTCATAATCAGTTGGTCCCTGGTTCGAGCCCAGGTGGGACCACCAACAAAAACCGTAATAGTCTTTAAAACAGTCTATTGCGGTTTTTTTATTCCCTATTTGGCAACATATTGGCAACAAACCTACCTTTTTTAAAACCTAAAAACTTTTATTCCTGTCTTAATGCTTGGAGGTGGGGTGGGTTTTGTAGAATAGTTTTTCTATTGGAACAGAGGGTTGGGATTTAAAGTGTAATCTATTCTTTCTAAATTAGAAACATGAAAAATCTCCTTTATATAGTAATCATGTTATTTGGAATTTTATTGTCATCATGTGGAACTTCACGTGCATTCCAAATAGATAATTCCAAAAATTCACTTTTCTATCATGACGCCTATTGGGTTGCTAAAATAAAGCCAGAAGGCGCTCCTGCAAAAATCACAGTCATCAACGATATGCATATAGATACTTTAACAAACAGGGTTACTGTTTATGCTCAGTCTAGAATTTTAGGAAAAATTGTATCACCTCCTCAAGTAGGGTCAGGAAAGTGTATCGAAACAAAAAAAGATAGCTTGTGCTTTCATCCTAATGCAGTTTACTTGAATGGGTCAGGTGCTGAATTAGATAGTTCTGACGGAAGTGGTGCCTGGTGGGTAAAACATTCATGGGTGCTAGGAGGAGAAGGTTATCAGAACTGGGAATTGAAACCTAAAAAGAATTATGGTGATGGACAATATGTTGAAGGCATACTGCTTGAAGATGGTTTTACAATGAAAATTGGGATTAGAAAAGATTCTATTTTTACTGATTATAACTTGAGAATGCCAATAATTGATAAAAATACAAGCCAAGTATTCTATAAAATTGTACGATACGAATCTCCTAATAAAAATGATACTATACCAGAGGAGAAATTTAATTTGGTTTTGAAATCTAGAAAAAGAAGAAGTCCATTAAATAATCAGATTCAGACTCGTCCTAAACTAATTTTATAATCCTGGAACTTCTCAATCAATCCTGACCCAAACAGAGGGGTATGGGTTTTGTAGAATGGTTTTTTTAGAACTCGAACCAACCGGAATCATTAATTTTTTTGATTTTTAAGCTGGTTCGAGAATCGAACCACTTGATTAGTTTAACTTGTCAATAATCATTATATATATAACTCTGTTTTTGGAACAGATGTGACCGTTAGCAAAGAAAGAGCACGAGCTCTAATAAAACAAGCCTTTCGAGTGATTGAGGGGTTTTTCTTTACAATTAAGTTCAGGTACAAATTTTGTATATTGTTGCTCATTAACTATAAATCAATTAAAATGAAAAAAAATATTTTTAGTTTATTGTTAGCGACCCTAGTCTGTGGATTCACTTTCAGCCAAGATTTAACTAATCCTAAAGGTGGTGGAGTTTTAGATATCATTACCATAATCCCATCTGATGGGTATTCAGATATGATATTTGAAGGACAGATAAGCGGTTATGGTACTGTATATGTCGCTTTTGAAGTAGCTTCAATAAATTCATCAAAAAATAGTGGCACTCTTGATGGTCATGGAAGAACAATATTAGAGAATGGAACTCTTATTTCTACTCCCTTAAAAGGAACTTGGAAAAGAATGGGGGCAAATGTTAAGTTCTATTTTACTGATGCAATTAATAATGGTGCAATGAATTTTGTGATGTGGGATGTTAATCTTTTGAAGAAAAAAGCTGATGTTAAATATTTTGAATTGCACGAGGCAGAAAATTAAATCATAGGCATATCCCTTCATTAAGTTCTAGGGCTTATTTGTATATAATTAATAGCAGATCAAATTTATGAGATATTTCTTTCTCTCTTTCTTACTTTCTCTATTTGTCTCTTGTGAGCAATCAAAAAAAATTTCAGAAAAAGAGGTAATGGAAACTTTCAATGAATTCTTCTATTTACTAGACAATGACATAGATAAAATTAGAAACTACTTATCTGAGGATTTTATGATTTTTGAAGTAAGCAGAAAATGGAATTCTGAGGAATTTATTGAATTTGTAAAAGGATTTGGAAAATACGAATCCAAAAGAAACTTTAAAAATATTAAAATAGACACAGATTTAAATTCAGCCCATATTAGCCTTGAACATACAGGTGAATTTGAACTTGAAACACCAACTCCTGAAGGAGTAACATTTTTATCATATGAATGGCTTGAAAGTGCGTATTTAATTAAAGAGAATGGTAAATTAAAACTCAAGTTTTACTTTTCTGAGCAGATAAATGATTGAAAGAATAATTTATATCGATGGCATCCCCTCTAATAAATAATTAATGAGAAATCTTCATGCAATAGTAATAGGAGCCACTGGAGCTACTGGAAAAGAACTTGTGGTTCGTTTACTGGAAGACTCAGATTTTAGTTCAGTTTCAATCTTTGTAAGAAAAAAGCCTACGATAAGTCACAAAAAGCTCAAAACATATAAAATTGATTTTTCTAAAATTGGGAACTTCAGTGAATTAATTAAAGGAGATGTTCTTTTTTCTTGTTTAGGAACCACCTTAAAAACCGCTGGGAGTAAATTAAAACAATACAAAGTGGATTACACTTACCAATATGAATTTGCTAAGTATGCCTCTGAGAATGGAGTAAGTCTCTACTCCCTAGTATCATCTACTGGGGCTAACTCTAGATCTTTTTTTTTCTATCCCAAAATCAAGGGTCAACTAGAGGATTCAGTTAAAAAACTACCGTTTAAAACAATCCATATATTTCAACCTCCTATATTAATTCGTCAAGCCGAACTTATAAGAAGAGGTGAAAAATTTGCCATTAAAATTTTCAGTAGCCTGAATAATTTGGGAATACTGAAGTCACACAAACCCATACCAGTTTCAACTCTTGCTAATAGAATGGTTGATGAAATTAAAAATTTTCAACAAATAAAATTTAAAACAATCTCACCAAGAGATTTTAAATCATAGGCATATTCACTTCATTAAGTTCAGGGAGTAATTTGTATATTGTTGGATATTAATCACAAATTAATCGAATGAAAAAGGTACTTCTAATTACATTTTTAATTTTTGCTACAAGTTGCAATAACCAATCCAAAGAAAATAAAGAATCTGACTCTGCAATTCAACTTGAAAGAGATCTTGAAATGTACCAAAACGTATGGAATTCATTTTTAGCAGGAGATACGAGTGTAGTAAATGATAAAAACTTTACTGAAGATATTATTATTGTTACTTCGGAGGGCGATCTAGTTGGTATTGAAGCGTGTTTAGAGTATTATACTAATTATCTAACTGGTTTTTCAGAGATTGAATGGACAATTGTTGATGCCTTTGGACAAGGAAATAAGCTTATAAAACACTGGAATTTTAAAGGAAAGCACACAGGAAATTTTTTCGGGATACCTGCTACTGGTAATTCTCTAAATTTATCAGGAACTACAATTGTCACTATGCGTGATGGACGAATTGCTAAAGAACACGATTTTTTTGATATGAAATCAATGCTTGATCAGCTATTAAATGCAAAAGGAGATCTTACTGTGGACGAATATCAACCGATTAATTAACCTTTAGCGTTTCTTTAATATTATATTGAAGTTCATCAAGAGTAATCATATAAACTTTTAATGATGAAACCCTAGTTTTAAAATATTTAAGCTGTACAATAAGATTTGATTTAAGCTTTTCATTCTCTTGAATAAAATTATGTAAAGATTTTAAATATCTTTCGAAGTTTATTTTAGTATCATTAGCATTTAAGATAAGACTAGCATTTTCCTCCGTTATCAATTCAATTATAAGGGATATTATTTTTTTTTCATAATCAACTGTTGATACAACTTTTGAAAAATTTAAATTATGTAAACGAGTAATAGATTCTTTTATGTTTTCAGAGTCAACATATTTTAAATCTCCAGTATTAACAGCTGATTTATATCTATTCATTGGAGGGTCAAAATCTCGATAATAAATTAAATTATATTCAATTCTATTTTTGCTTATAGCTACTTTTTTTATTTTTTCCAAGTTTAGCTCATCCTTTAAAAGAAGATTGTATATATCAATATCTTGATTCCAAATCTGCATTCTATCATCACAATATTTTTTAATTTCATTTGATTCTATTAAAATGCTATTTAAAACCCTTTGTTTTTGAATTTCTTGGTCTCTTTTATTAGACATCTCATTAATTCCAAAAGAAGCTGATATACCTATTACGATAGCTATGATTTCTAGAAAGAGTTTAAAGAAAAATTTTCTTTTGAACATTTTTATGCTTTTAAAAGCAATATAACTATTTAATTAAATCATCGACATATCCTCCCTAGTAATTGCAATTCTTGATGAGGTCTCAATAAGCATCCAAAGGTTATTAAGCAGCACAGATATAGATTTGTGTTTAAATCCTTTACTTAAGTGACTTTTGCATATGTTTGCTTAATACCAAATACAACAATCCACAACAAATCCAAGCGGGCAAAATCATAAACGAAAGAAAAATTTCCTGGCTTTGTGACCAAAAGTAAAATCCTCCAGCGGACAATACCCATGCTAGTAAAACTGTACTATTAAACGTAAGCCCCCCTTTTTCTGCATAATACTGAATAATTCCGAATTTTTTATGAAAGAAATGCTCAAAAACAATAATAGCGCCTACGGGGGCTAAAACAAAACCATATAGCGACACAAAATCTAATAACTTCATGGCGAAAGCAGGAAATAATCCGGCCAAAGTAGCCACACTCCCAGCCAAAAAGGTAACCCAAAAAGTACTCGCCTTTGGTAAGAGCGCTTGAAAGGCCAAGCCTGCTCTATAAATGGTAGGATTGGCGGTGGTCCAGCCAGCTAAAATTACTACCAAAACACCAAATACACCTAAAGCATTATAAGCTAATGGGCCTGGGGCTACAGGGGGAGCCTCTCCATTTTGCAGCAATATTTTTGCCTCGGGAGATTGTAAATAAACTGCATACAGCAAGGCCGCGGCAATCCAAGCCATATAGTGCCCTACATACATTCCAGCGGCAGTGGTCCAACCCACATTTGGGTTTATTGCATAACGAAAAACAGAGAGGTCTGACATCCCAATATGCATGGCTGCATTGGCAAACCATGACCAAAAAAAGACATGCCAAAATGTATATTTCATTTGACCAGGAAAGGGTTCGCTTCCTTCACCCCATAGAATCCAAAAATCAAAAAAACTACCTACATTCAGTTGAATAAGTGAAATAACACCGGCAGCTAAAAAACCAAAAATAATCACGGGTGACATCCAGTTTGCAACCTTTGAGACTGTAGCAAACCCTTTAGCAGCAATCAAAGAAATGACCAACCCTAAGCCCAATACAATTAATATCCATTTAGGACCATTGGGCACTGTATCAGTAAGTTTTGGCATTGCTAAATCAAAAGGAATACCCACAGCTGTGGCTGAAACAGTAATCATAGCACCCGCCAAGAAACAAAACAAGATACCATTTGCTAAATTATAAATCACTACAAGTTTTTTCCCGCAAATTTTTTCAAGTTGATAATAAAGAGTAAGTCTATATTGAACCCCAATAGAGGCGGTCAAAAAACGCCAGCTTAAAACAGCCATAAGATTGCCAAACAGTAAGCCAACAATCAAATCAAATGCACTCACTCCTGTTGTCAAAAACAAAGGTCCAATCACAAACTCAGTTCCTGCGGCATGTTCGCCAGCATACATTCCTAAAAAACTTTTCCAGCTTTTTAATTTTGATATGGGTACTGGTGTTCTTTCAAATTCGCCAGTGATTTCCGTTTGTGGCAATTTTTGAGTTGTTTTTTTAGTCATTAAACTGGATATCGTAATTCTTATAACACAGGTGCTACCTGCTTAGAGAGTTTATATTGTGTATTTAAAAAAGTTTTTGGTAATGGCTTGGTGCTCATCAAAAGAGCTGCTCCAATGGAACTGGCTTGTGCAAGTTTAGAAGAATAAATTTCCATTTTTGGCATCAATATACATAATAACTTAAGAAATATTTCATTATTACTAAACCCACCTTCCACGAAAACTTTTTTAAGGGGTGTTATTCCTTTAGCTAATCGAAGGGATTTTACTTGCAAACCAACTAAGGCCATCATCAAATGATGGTAGGCTTCTTCAAAAGTAGAATACTTAAAAGGTGATCTCTTTTCAAAGCTTTGCGCTAATTCGATCCATTCAAAATAGGGAGCTGGTCCGACTTTTAATTTTTGATAAACAGCAGGATTGAATCGCATCGTTTTATGTGAATCTTGAGAAGTATTAAATTCTTGACTTAGTTTTTTAACTTGATGTTCATATTCATACCCCAAAAAAAGACGCGCAGCTTTTACAGGTGAACCATCAGTTTGCATATAATAAAGTCCGCCTTGAGCAGTTTCATTCGCATTTAAGGGTGTTCTGGCAAATGGGTTAAGGGAAACATTCCAAGTACCAGTAGACAATAATATAAAGGGTTCCGTAAAACGCTTTAAATAAGGAATTAAAGCTGCAGAACTATCGTGAACACCCACGCCCACTCTAAACGAATTGTCTTTAAATCGCTTTGTTATCGTTGTATTAGTATCTACAATCGGTGCCAAAACAGAAGTGAGTTTTTCCTTCTTCACCCATGCGTGATATCCCTTTTTTTGATAATCCCAAAGTGCTGTATGGCACCCAATACTCGTGTAGTCACTTACCATTTGTTTACTAAATAAAAAGCTGAGATATTGAGGCAAGTGCAAACTTCTTTTAATTTGTTTAAAATCTTTTGGGTGTTGGTGTTTAAGCCAAAAAAGCTGTAAACCAGAATTAAGCATGCCTGCGTCAAAAGAACCTGTTTGGATTGAAAAATCTGACTCGGGTCCATAGAGGGCATAAAATTTTTTATGCATTATTTCAGGAAAGTTTTTGGTATAATTAAATAAATGAGTTACGGGTTTTCCCTCTGGATCAAGATGAATAAAACTAGCACCGTAAGCAGAAAAATTGAGTGCTTCAATCTTAAATTCTTTGAACCGCAGCGCTTCATTAAAAGTTGTTTCTACCCAATTTTTTAAATCCTCTATTGATTCACAAGGGTGTCCGTCTTCATCTTTTACATAAGGGAGTTTAGTTATAACTTCATGGCAGACCTTAAAGTCTGCATTAAAGAGAAAGAACTTTTTATTGGTTTTTCCAATATCAAAAGTTGCAGTGACTTTTTCCATATTAATTATAATCCGGAGGCCACATTATGTTTTCCACGTTCTTGTATTAATTTAGAACGGACAGCTAAATTTCGATAGGCATGTATGGGGTTTAAACACCCCCCCGCTTTTGCTCTTGCAGCTGCTAATAAAGGGCGGACATCAGTTCGATAGGCAGCTTGTAAAATTTCCTGACAACCAACAACATCTTGTTGTTTTTGTGACTCTCTTAGGGCCAATTGATCCACCAATAGCGCTTTAGCATAGGCTTCCAAGATGGCTTCCAAAGATTGCAATAAATCTTCCAATGGGTCTTTAATGTTATGACTTGCGTCAATCATCCAGGCTGGGCTGGGATTTTCAGGATTATTTGCCATACCATAAACCAACTCATTAAAAATCAAAAAAAGGGCATACGGTTTGATACTGCCCACAGTGAGATCATCATCACCATATTTGCTATCATTAAAGTGGAACCCCCCTAACTTTCCTCTCAACATAAGCGTGGCTACAATTTGTTCTATATTGGTATTTGGCAAATGATGCCCTAAATCAACCAAGGTGTAAGCCTTTTTTCCACAGCTATTGGCTAGCATAAATGAAGTGCCCCAATCTTGAATAACTGTACTATAAAAATTTGGCTCAAAGGGTTTATATTCAATAAACATTTTCCAATCCTTTGGAAGGTCTGCATAAATTTGATGTAAACTTTTTTCTGTTTGCTGAATTGCGGTTTGGAAATTGACTTGTCCAGGAAAATTGGCTCCATCGGCCAACCAAACAGTGATGCTCTTGGATCCTAATTTTTTTCCAATGGAAATTACTTCTTGGTTATGTGCAATGGCCTGCACTCGAGAAGCCTCATCAATTGAACTTAAAGAACCGAATTTATAAGAAGTTTTTGCTCCTTTTTGGTCTTGAAATGTATTGGAATTAACTGCGTCAAAAACTAACCCTAGCGTCTTTGCTTGTTCTTTGATGGCGGTATAGTCTTCTGGTACATCCCAAGGAATATGAAGTGAAATGGAGCCCGCACTTTTGGTTAGCGCATGTAGTACGCCTACGTCTTCCAGTTTTTGTGATAGAGTGGATGGTTCGCCATAAAAAGAAAAACGACCAAATCGTGTTCCCCCAGCTCCCAAGGCCCAACTTGGAATAGCAACTTGAAAAGCTTTTATTTGTTCTATAATGGCTGCCACTGATATTCCTTGACATTCTAGAGTGTTACTCAGATAATCAAAGGCAAAACCATGGATTTCTTTTTGACTTTCATTTTCTTTTTGTATTTGTTCTGCGGTAATTCTCATAAACTATTAAAGATATCTAAAAAGAATGGTTTACTCAAAGCTATGTATTTATCGCACAAAGGCGTTGGCTATGCCGCCATCTACATTGATTATATTTCCGGTAGATTTATCGAGTAACCCCACACAGGCAAAAACACCGTTGGCAATATCTTCAGGATAAATAATTTCATTTAACAAATTTCGTTCGGCATAAAATTTAGGCAATTCTTCCACTGATATACCATAAGCTTTAGCACGTCCTTCAGCCCATTCGCCTTCCCAAATTTTACTCCCCACGATTACTCCGTCTGGGTTCACAATATTTACTCTAATTTTATCAGCAGCTAGTTCAGCTGCTAACAGACGAGCCATGTGCTGTTGAGCCGCTTTAGCCGTTCCGTAGCCTACATTATTGGGTCCAGAAACCAAACCATTTTTGCTAGCAATAATAACCATATTTCCACCCAAACCTTGTCTTCTAATAATTTGTACAGCTTGTTTAGCCAATTCAAATTGCCCTTTCACTAGAACATTTTGTAAAATATCCCAATCTTTCTCTTCTGTATCTGACAAAGGTTTAGAAATGGCCAAGCCTGCACTATGAACCAAAATGTCAACTCCACCAAATTGAAGTGCGGTATGTTCCAAAGCATTCTGAATAGAACTCTTTTGGGTTACGTCACAAACTATATGGGAGACCTGATCAGAAGATAAACCTGCTGTATTTTGAATCAATCGATCTTCTGAAATATCAGTATAAACTACATGTGCTCCTTCAGCCAGAAGCTTTTCGGCAATTGCTTTACCAATACCACCCCCAGCTCCGGTTACCAATGCCACTTTTCGAGACAAGACTTTTTCTTTAGGCATCCGTTGTAATTTAGCTTCTTCCAATAACCAGTATTCTATATTGAAGGCTTCTTTTCTGGGTAAAGAGGTGTATGATGATATGGCCTCTGCCCCCCGCATAACATTAATGGCATTTATGTAAAATTCTGCCGCTACTCGAGCTGTTTGTTTATTTTTTGAAAAACTAAAAAGCCCTACGCCTGGATATAATAAAATTACGGGATTAGGATCACGTATGGCTGGGCTGTTAGGATTCTTCCAGGTTTCATAATATTCCTTGTAAAGCGCTCTATATTCTTCAAAGGCAGGTGTCAGTTTTTTCTTAATGCCTTCAGTTTCATTGATATTAATAGTAGGGGAAAGCGGTAGTATTAAAGGTTGGATTTTGGTTCTTAAAAAATGATCTGGACAGGAGGTGCCCATTGGTGCAAGTCGTTCTAAATCTTTGGAATTAACAAAGGCCAATACTTTTTCATTATCGGTAAAGTGACCAATCATTTGATTTTTTGAAGAACACAATCCCCTTAAAATCGGCATCAATTGTGATGCTTTTTTTTTACGTTGTTTAGCATCAAGTGACTTGACTTTTGCTCCACCAAATATAGTTGTATTTGCCACTATTTTTTCTTCTATAAATACTGACGCTTGTTCAATCACCTCCAAACTATTAAGGTAACATTCATGAGAAGTATCGCCCCAGGTAAATAAACCATGACTGCCTAAGACAATACCGCGAATTCCAGGGTTATTGGCCAAGCATTTTTCCAGTTGTAATCCTAAATCAAAACCTGGTCTTTGCCATGGCACCCAACCCATACTGTCTCCCCATATTGCTTTGGTAGTAACTTCGCTGTCAGCTGCCGCGGCTACTGCAATAAGAGCATCTGGGTGGAGGTGGTCAATGTGTTTAAAAGGAAGCAACCCATGTAATGGTGTATCTATTGAAGGTGCTCGGCTGTCTAAATCATATATACAGTGTTTAAAAAGCCCCACCATTAGATCTTCATTATCTAAACCAGCATATACATTTTTCAAATCATGTAAACGCTTGGTATAGAGGCTAGCAATGCCTTGGCGGTTAAGCGTCCCAATATCACCTCCAGATCCCTTAATCCACATTACTTCCACTTCTTTATTGGATAGGGGATCTTTTTCTATTGTTTTACAACTGGTATTGCCTCCACCATAATTGGTTATTCGCAAATCACTACCTAAAATATTTGAACGATAAAGAAACAAAGCTACTTCATCATCTCCTAAAGTGGCTGCTTTAGATTCATCCCACAGATAATTGACATGTTTAAATGTATTTTTCATTTATTTTACTTTATTATATTTTTTAGGCCTAATGAAATTAAGTAAATATTTAAATTTTCCTCAAAAAAGTGTAGCGTTGGTGGTGATGGGATGAGTTTTGGTTAATATAATTCGATAACTTCCAGACCCTAAGCTAACAATAGCTTCAATTGGACTGCCTTTGCGTTTCTGTTTTGTAAAGAGTTGACGATCAAAACTCTCAACTGAAGATAAGTCTACTGTGCATTGACTATTTGTAGGAACTTCAAAAGAAAGTGTTATACTATTTTCATCTCGTTCCCAAGCTACGGTAATCGTTCCAAAGGCATTGTCATAATGCCCCTTTACGTTTTTGAATTCTTTAGGAAAAATGGGCTTGAGTGTATATTTTTTAAATCCAGGAAAATCGTTCTCTTTTTGAATACCGAGTAAGTAAGTATACATCCATTCACCAATAGCCCCATAAGCATAATGGTTATAGGAATTCATAGAAGGTGTTTGGGTATCTCCATTAGGTTTTAATCCATCCCACCGCTCCCAAATGGTGGTAGCTCCCTGGGTGACTGGATAGAGCCATGAGGGATAGCTTTTTTGCAATAGCAACTTAACAGCTATATCAGACCTTCCGTTTTGTGAAAGAACATGACATAAAAAAGGGGTACCTAAAAAGCCAGTGGTAAGGTGGGTATCATAACTTTCGATATTGGCTACCAACCGATCTACGGCCTGGGCCTTTAAACTTTCTGGAAAAAGATTAAATTGTAACGCTAGCACATAGGCAGTTTGGGTTTCTGAAATCAAACGACCAGAAGGGGTTACAAACTCTTCTGTAAAGGCTTTTTTCGCTACTTTATGAAGAACAGAATAATACTCAAAATCAGATTTAATATTTAAGGCTTTAGCAGTATTTTTGATAATTTCTACAGAATAAGTAAAAAAACTTTGAGCAATTAATTCTTTACTTGTAACTGCAGCTCGCCCATCGTTGTCATCATTTGGTCTATAAAAAAGCCAATCACCAAAATGAAATCCACCTTTATATCGCCCATTCTCAGCTAAGGATTCCATATACTGTACCCATTTTTTCATACTTGGGTAATGTTGTTCTAGGGCACCTAAATCACCATAATTTAGATATGCATTCCAAGGAATTATTGTGGCTGCATCGGCCCATCCAGCAGAGCCCATCGCATTTTCACCCAGTACATTAGGTACCACAAAAGGTACTGACCCATCTTCTCGTTGGTCTTCAGCCAGATCAAGCAACCATTTATCAAAAAAATTTTTCACATTTCTATTGAAGGCTGCTGTATTATAAAAGGCCTGTGCATCGCCTGTCCATCCTAAGCGTTCATCACGTTGTGGGCAATCTGTAGGAACATCTAAAAAGTTTCCATTTTGACCCCATTCAATATTGTGTTGCAATTGATTAATTAATGTATTGGAGGTTTCAAAACTACCGCTTTTAGCTATATCAGAATAAAGGGCAATAGCCTTAAAATTTGACGGATCTATTGTAGTGTCACCTTCAATTTTAATGTAACGAAATCCTTGAAAAGTAAAATGAGGTTCATATACAAAATTAGGATCTCCATTTAAAATAAAGGTATTTTTCTGCGCTGCGGCACGTAGATTTTCGGTATAGAATTCCCCTTCCTTATCTAAAATTTCGGCATGATAAATGTGCAATGAATCACCAGATTTCCCTCCATGTTGAAAAGCAACCCAACCCACCAAGTTTTGTCCAAAATCCAAAACTAAATCGCCAGAAGGTGTTTTAATTTTTTCCTTTACCTCAAATACTTCCTGTTTCTTAATCAATTCATTGATCGTGGCAATTAAAGGCAACTTATCCTCTTCCTGCACTTGGGCTTTTTTTGGATTTGTAAAAGCATGCCCCACATTAGCCCAAAGGGGGTCATATTTTTGGCCATCATAAATTTCACCATCATAAATTTCAGAATCGATTATAGCACCATGGCTATAAATCCATTTTTCATCAGTCCCCAAAATTTGAGCACTTCCGTCTTTATATTCAATCATTAATTGGGCTTTTAAACCCAATTGATCACCGTAAATATTTTTGTTATCTCCCCAAGCCAAATAACCTCTATACCATCCACTTCCGAGTGTCACACCAAGCGCGTTCTCTTGAAGCATATACGATGTAACATCATAGGTTTGATATTGAAGGCGGGAATTGTATGATGTCCAGCCGGGGGTAAAATAGGCATCACCTATACGTTTTCCATTTAGGTAAGCTTCATACATACCTTTGGAAGTGATGTGTAAATAGGCTTTTTCAACTGTTTTATTTGCCAAAGTAAATTCAGTTTTAAAATAGGGGCTTTTTCTGGTAATATCGTCTTCGTTGGTTTGACCAATCCATTTAGCTCTCCAATCTTGCTGATTTAATAATCCCATAGACCAAAAACCTTCGGAGCTTTCAATAGGTTTTTTTTCTTGATTAGTCCATACCCGAACCCGCCAAAAATAAGTTTCATTTGATGCTAAAGCTGGTCCTGAATAAACTACATGTACATTTTGATCGGTGGTTACAAGACCAGAATCCCATATGGCTTCCTGAGTACTAAAATGGGAACGAGTACCAACTAAAAGCTGGTATTGTGTTTGCTTGACATCATAACCTGCACTATTTATTTTCCATCCAAAATGTGGTTGTTTATTATCTATACCTAAGGGGTTATGTTTATAGTCTAATTGCAAGTCATAAACTGTATTTCTTTGTGCTCTTCCTGAGTAGACACCAAAAACTAATAGTGTAAAAAGGGGTGCTATTCGAATTAAATTCATCATACTTATTTATTTTATTGTTTTTAATATTTATTGCAATAAAAAAGGTCTTTTAAAGATAGGGGTAAAAGATTTGGTAAAACTTTTTATTGATGTATTAAATAATCATCTATAATCTTTTGTTTAAGTTATTAAATTTTAATTTATCCCTAAAACTCGTTTAGAAATTACCATAAAAATAAACCAACCTATAATTATTGGCATATTTGTCCATATAATTCAAATCTTAGTTTCTATTGCGTTTTAAAAAAAATTTAGAGATGATCCTTTAAAATGGCTTTGGAGAAGTTTTTCGTTCCAAAAAATTCAAAAGCAATCTATTTAATATAGAGTTCTGGGTAAATTTTCTGTTTAAAAAGGGTATTTTTTATAAATTTAAAAATGAATTTGCCAATACTTATAGGTTGGTTTATTTTGTTAGTAATATTAATTTACTACTATACCCTTAAATGATTGAATACTTTTTTCAATGCCCTTATTGTTGGGAAGAAATTTCGATGTTGTTAGAAAAATCAGATCTAACACAAAGCTATATTGAGGACTGTGAAGTTTGTTGTCAACCAATTCAAATAGAATATCAATTCAGGGATGAGATTAAAAATTTTAAAGCGATTTGAGTTTAAAAGAAAAATTATTACGCCATTAATAATATTAATTTTTTTGACGACATGTTATCAGCCTGTACCTAATGGTGAATATCGCTTAATAAATTGGAACGGTCAAACAGATTATTTACCTAAACAATATTTTACATTTAAGGGAAATGAATTTGGAGCATTTGTCATTGATGAGCATGGAGAACACGGTGATAAAATCGAATATGGAACGAAATTAATTGAATACCAAACAAATAATATATTCACTTTCAAAAGGAATGACACTATTTATAGTTGGAAATATCATTTAAATAATGATACTTTAACAATGAGGAGTCAAATTAATAATATGTATATAATTTGCTTAAAAACTGTTTCTTCAAGAAAATTTCAAGCTCATTAATTATATTAAAATCTTATTTTTATATTGTAAGTGATTAACCATAAATCAATTTTAAAATGAAAAAACTATTATTATTAAGCATCTCATTAATTTTTTCAAATATCTCTTTGGCTCAAGTAATTCAGGCTAGAGTACTAGATATTGAACCTATGAATCTTGCTAAGATGAAGTCTGCCGTAGCAGATAAAACAAAATTATACAACTCCAAAAAAGGAACTACAAGATTTTCAACATTTGAAATTTTATCTGGTCCTAATGCAAATAATTTATGGAGAGTACAACATGGAAACGAGATAGGTGATTTTGATTCGTCTGTTAGCAGTCAAGAATTGGATTATTGGTGGAAAATGACAGGAAAGCTTCATACTCCATTAGCAAATCGATTTTGGTATTTAAATAAAGACGCGACTTATATTCCAGAGGGATATAAAAGACTTAATCATAGAAGAGTTATTGTATATAAACTTATTCCTGGAAAAGAAAAGGATTTTTGGAGATATAGAACAAGGTTAGTAAATGCTATGAAAGAAGCTGGATGGAAAAACAGAGTAGGTGTTATGTCCTGTATGTCTGGATGTAATGGGAATTGGGTAATGGTTAGATATCATCATAAAGATTTATCTTCAATGCAAGAAGAAAACTCTAACATGTTTTCAAAAGTAGTTGAGAAATACAATCAAATTTATGGAGAGGAATCTTATGAGGACGATTATACTAATATTCAACTTTCAGTTTCAGAGAATATTTCACATTTTCAAAAACTTTTACCTGAGTTAAGTTCTCCTTAATTTATAATAAAAAGCCCTTAACTAAAGAAGGGCTTTTTTAGTAGGATATGTTTGAAAATAACCTAGGATTTATAAATGAATAAAAAAAGTTTAATTTTTTTAACATTTTTTTGCACCACTATTTTTTATGCTCAAAACTTAAATAAAACCCAGCAAGAGAAAGATCTAGAATTAAGAAATAAAATTGAAAACTCAGTTTATTTTCATAAAAAATGGATGTTAGCTAAAATCAAAGACAATAGTGTTTCATTAAAGTATAACGCATATAATGGTGAAATGGTAACCCCGGAAGGGAAACAAATTTTTCCTTCTAATGGAATAAAATTATTACTTAGTAATAAAGAAATATGGATTAGTTTTTTTAGAAAATGGTATCACTTGATTTCTTCAGAAAACAATGTTTTACTAGTTCATGTACCTATTGTTAAATATAAAAAAGGATCTTTTGAAGGAGTAAAATCTGATTTTAAAATGGAACATAAATTTTATAGAATTGAAAACAAAAGAATTTTTCCATTAAAAAACAAAGAGGCAAAAAAACTAGGCTTACTAGAAAAGATTACTATTTGAACAATTATATAAGACTCAAAAAAATTAAATCTCATTTATTTAATATCAGTTAATTGTATCAGGACAAATTACTTAATTTACATATATAATTACAAGAGATTGTTTTGAGAACTCTTTTTAAATTTTACAGCTTCTTTTTTGTATATTTAAGAATACCAACCATAAATCATAAATTATGAATGAATTTCAAATCTACGAATTAGCAAATCTAAACTTTATAAACAATGCTATCTACTTATTATGTGTAATCATTATGACTGCGCTCGCTTTTTACTTAATAAGAAGAACTAGAGAATTAAATATGCCAACTTATGCAAAAGGAGTGATGACTTTATTTTGTGCATGTGTCATTTTTTTCGGATTACAAGTTTCTTCTTATCTAGTTGCAACTCAGAAAAACATGTCATTCCAATTATCAGAACTTCAAAATGCAGGAGTTGAATTATCCTCTTCAGCGAGTTCGATAATTGAAAGATATGGGCATACTGTAGATATGGGACCTGCACCGTTAGCACCAGATTTACCTTCAATTGTAATTTGGGGAACTATTGCGTTTATGTTTATTGGGGGCTTATGGTTTAAGTATCCTGATCAAAAATAAAAATGATCATTTTTTACATATAACATATCTTAACAAATCGTTTCAAAATTTATTAATGATTATTTTCATCATTGAAAACGTGATTAATGAATAATAGTTTATGTCTGAGTCATGTACTTTATAAGGTAAATAATCTCAATAAATCGGTAAACGAATTTATTAAAAAGGGTTTTCATGTTGAGTTTGGCTCAAAAAAAAATCCTCATAATGCGCTTATTTATTTTTCTGAGGGGCCATACATAGAATTAATAGAAAAGGCTCCTGTATCTAAATTTTCAAAATCCCTACTAAAGTTAATTGGCAAACAAAAGTTAGTAGATAGATTTAATAATTGGGAAAAATCCAAACCTAGTTATTTTGAAATTTGCTTGGAAACGTATTCAAACAATTTTAAAAATGAAATAAAAATCTTAAATAAATACGATCAAAAGTATTTTATAACCTCAAGTAAAAGATTAGATCCAAAAAACAGATTATTAAAGTGGGAACTACTTTTTCCTATGGAAATTAATTTACCCTTTTTTATGACTTATTTTAATATTGATCCCAAACCTAAAAACTTCGTTCATCCAAATGGGATTAGTAAAATTAAAAAAGTGGTTTACGGCCTAGATAAAAAATTCAAGAATCTTTTAGAAGATCTTTGTGAAGATGATTTGTTATTTTTCAAAGAGGGTAGTGGTGAGCTAGAAGTTATGTTCGATAAACAACTTTAGTTTACCAATCCTCATCTTCAATATTCTTATCACCATTTAAATGTTTGTCCAAGCTAATAGCTAAATCATTGAAGAATTTCAATTGTGTTTTAATGTCATTTTCACCTTCAGCTATTTGCTCACCTTCAGCATTTAAAATTTTATTTGAAAAACCTCTTTCATACCATCCATCTGATAGCGATTCGTCTTTTGTATAGGTTTTTAAGCTTACAGGTTCAAATTTAAAACGCCCGTATTTAAATCTAATATCAATTATATATCTATAACCCTGATACCCCTCTAATGATCTATCTACCTTATGAGTTTTTAAAAGTTCTTCAGTAGATCCCTGAATTCTCAAAAACTTGCCCTTACTATTATTTAGAATTTCATCGCCATCACCTTTAAATTTATC
>CEWG01186951.1_pt1 | contig 86885 bp, 104 predicted proteins | sample 361411 | NCBI WGS metagenome assembly CEWG01 (sample SAMEA2622173, study PRJEB7988) | marine metagenome | biome: marine biome (ENVO:00000447); feature: surface water layer (ENVO:00002042); material: "saline water (ENVO:00002010), including plankton (ENVO:xxxxxxxx)" | depth 5 m | reverse complement strand
AGTAAAATGCCTTATAAGTATACAACTACTTTTGAATCTGAAATTTTCGCTCATCAAATAGATGATGAGTTTGTATCTAAGGCTTCGCTAAATGAATTAGCTTCTCTAGTCCCTAAAAACATTGACTTTGAGAAGAATGTAGACCTACTAGGTGTATCATTTAACGCTGCTGTTGTTAATGTGTTTAATAGGAACGGTGACGGTATTGATACTGCCACCGCTTTAAAGTATAACGATCAATTTATACATAAGCCCACTAATATAGAGCATAATAAAGATAAGATTGTAGGGCATATTGTTACTGCTGGTTTCAGTGACTACGGCTCTAATAAAATTTTATCTAATGAAGAATTAGAAAACAAAAAAGATCCGTTTAATATAGCATTGGGTGCTGTTGTCTATAGATCCGCAAACAAGCAGTTTGCTCGACTTCTAGAAAAATCAACTGACCCCGAAGACGAATCTTATTATAAAAAAATATCTGCAAGTTGGGAAGTTGGTTTCTCTAATTATGTTTTGGCTGTAGGAAGCGATAAGCTTAACGAAGCTGAAATAGTATCAGACCCTAACAAGATTAAAGAAATGAACGGTTTCTTAAAAGCTTATGGCGGTTCTGGTAAAACTGATAAGGGTGAACCAATCTATAGATTGATTACTGGAAAGATATATCCATTGGGTATTGGTTTCACTTCTAATCCAGCCGCAGATGTAAAAGGTATCTATAAAAACCAAGAAGATAGTGATCAAGATAAATTTTCACAAAAAGATAAAAAAACTGTAACAAAAGAAAATAACATAGCTATGGAAAACATTGTTAACGAACTAAAGGATCTTCTTATCGAGAAAAAAATCGGTGAGGAGACTGTAGCTTCCATGACTCAGACTTTTTCAGAGGCGATTCGCGAAAAGAACGAAGAGTTTTTGAAGGAAAAAGAGGCTCTTACGAGCGAAAAGGAAGCCGTCAAAAAGGAATACGAAGATCTTAAAGCTTCTGTTTCTGAGCTTGAAACCAAGCTCTCTGAAGCAAATGATCGGATTAACGTTTTTGAAAATGAGAAAAAGGCTGAAGAAGCTGTCGCTCGTTTCAATGTGCGTATGGACGAACTTGATTCCAAGTTTGAACTCTCCGATGAAGATCGTCAGTTCCTTGCTGAAGAAGTGAAGTCTCTTGACGAGGCTGAAGAAGCGTTTGCTTCTTACTCTGATAAGCTTGAAGTGCTTTGGAAGCATAAGAGCAAAGCTAATAAAGAAGCTTTCGAGGCTGAAATTCAGGCTCGCATTGATGAGGAAGTTGCTAAGCGTGTTGCTAATGCTTCGGAAGAAGTTGATGTTGAGCAAGCTCTCGACAACGCGCAACAAGTTGACGCTGACATTTCAAACAATAACGAGGCTGTCGCTTCTCAAGAAGAGAACCTCGTTGACAAATTTAAAAAAGCGTTCTCTCGCGAGAACATCGAAATTTCTTAACTTAAACTAAAAATAATATTATGGGACTAAAAATTCTTCCTTTTAGACAATATGACGACCACGATGTCGTTAATCTCTATCGAGTTGCTGATGGCATGGTACTCGATAGCACAACTGGAGCTGGTTCTGGCGATGCTGGAACTTTCGTGAAGGTTTCTGCTGGTGACTTCTCTGCTGATCCTGTCGCTTATAGCGCAGACAGCTATCTTGGTAAAACTGATTATCCTTTTGTTGGACGTAATCAGTATCCAAAAGTAAGTCTTGAAGTTGAGCCAGTTGGAACTGGTGACTCATCCCTCTTGGGTATCACTCTTCTCCAGACTGCCAAGAACGACGAGAACGGAGAGAAACTTCTCTACAATCCTCAAAAAGCTGCTGAACTTCAGGCTGCTCTACCCGGACAGGCTGTTCCTATTGCCACTAAAGGCATCTTCACTATTTCTGCTTCCGCTTTCCAAGGCGCTCTTGGTGGCAATACTACTATCGGAAATGGAATTAAACCTGCTGCTGGTGGAACCGTAACTGGTTGTGCTACTACTGATAGCGCATGTTTTGGAACCATTATTGGAACTGGTAGCCGCACCTCTCAAAACGGCGTTACCGATCAGTTTGCTGGTGAGTATCTTGTCTTTAAATTCAACTAATATAGAAAGAATCTAAAAAATGAAAATCACTTTAAAAAGAACTCCAGAACAAATTGAGTTGGTTAAAGCTATGGCTTCTCGTAACCGCACTGTCGCTTACGAAGCTCAAGTAGCTCTTGCTGAGTTTATTGGACCTGTGCTTGCAGAGGTTATCAATCAAGCTCCTACGCTTTCCAGCCTTTTCACTACTCTTCAGTTTAACGCTGATGACAATCCTTCGATCCCTCTTGATCTCTATCATGATGTCAACGACGAGGATTACATCAAGGTTTACAGCCAGTCTCATGCTGGTGGTCTTCCTACCAATCAGGTGCTTCCTACTGCATCTGAGATGAAAATCGCTACCTACAGTCTTGATACTGCTGTTAGCTTTGATCGTCGTTATGCTGCTAAGTCTCGTATGGATGTTGTGTCTAAGACCTTCACCCGTGCCGCTCAGGAAATCCTTGCTAAGCAGGAGACTACCTCCGCTAGCTTGGTTATGGGAGCGCTTTCTGAGGCTTCAACCAACAGCGTTGATCACGTTTTTGAAAACGGTCACGGCGGCTTGAACTTCGTCCTTGACGATATCAACAAGCTTATGACTCGCGCTAAGCGTATTCAGGCTTCTTTCCTTGGTGGATCACCTGCTGGTGGAACCGCTAAAGGAATTACTGACCTTATCGTTTCTCCAGAAGTTGTTGAAAAGCTTCGTGCTATGGCTTACAATCCAATCAATACTGCTGCTGCTCCTCTTGGGTCAGCTGTTAAGACCAGTATTGCTGCTCCTGATGAGCTTCGCATGAGCGTTTACAACAACGCTGGCCTTCCTGAGTTCTACGGCATTTCCATCATGGAGATCCTTGAGCTTGGAGCAGGTAAGAGGTTCACTAACGTGTTTGATGCTGCTCAGGCATCTGGCGCTTCTACTGGAGCTGCGTTGTTCACTACTAACGACGATCTCGTTGTTGGTATCGACCGCTCCCGTGAGTCCCTTATCCGCGCTGTTGCTGTTGATGAAGATTCTGGTGGTGAGTTTAACCTCATCGCTGATGATCAGTACAGCATTCGCCAACAGAAGATTGGATACTTCGGATCGCTTGAAGAGGGCCGTATGGTTCTTGACAATCGCGCTCTTGTCGGATGTATCGTTTCTGCTTAATAGCAAATTCTAGATTAAGAGTCGCTCCTTCGGGGGCGGCTCTTTTTTTTGTTTATTTTTCTATATATTGTGTATAATAATGTATGGACAATTTTGAGAACGTATCATTCGGTAATGGCCAGAACAATTATTTTGGCGCAGAAACCACAGCTGAGCTTACTGAGAAGCTTGGTTCTTACGGGAAATCAGAACTTAGAGGTTTAGCTTCTAAGGTCGGACTGAATCCAAATCACGCAACTAGAACTTTAAAGGATATGATCATTAAAGAGTTTAGATCTTACAAAGCTAAAAACTCACCTATCCCCGCTCCAAAGCCGATGTTTTCTGAAGCTTCTGAAGAGATTCAAGATATGATTAAGTCCGTTGGCAAAGTTAATGCTGACGAAAAAGTCAAAAAGAAATGGTCTAAAAATAAGAACTCCAAGAAAAAAGATAATTAATAGTGTAATATAAGGCATGAGTGTAATTAGCGATTTAGCCTCTGGCATCTTTACAGACGAATTTGATAGCGATACAGGTATTGCTACATCAAGTTCTATTCAAGCTTGGTTAGAAAATAACTTGGGTGAACTAAATAATTTGATCTATAAAGATTTTAGTGGTGCGAGCGCTGATCTAGACACTGAGGCTCAGTCTATCCATAAGGAGCTTTATTTACATAGTTATTATAGAAAGCAGTCTAGGAATGCGTTAAGGGGAATATCTTCTTCAACAAGCGATAACAAGATACTATCTTTAAAGGACGGAGAATCGTCTGTGACGTTCGTTAACCGTAATGAGGTGTCTAAGGTCTACAGAGGGCTTGCAAACGATTCTAAGGGTAAACTAGACGATTTGGTGGCGCGTTACAACATTTATGAGGCCAAGCCTCAACAGGTGGGTGGTATTGAGGGGGAGATTTTTACTGGAAGTGTCGATACTTAATATAAAATAAACATTATAAATAAAAAAAAGGGCGGTATTTCTACCGCCCTTTTTATTTGAGGTTTTAGGGTTTTTAAGAGCCAGTGAATGGAATTGCTCCAATCTTACTAGCCGTAAGGAATACTCCATTAGTTGTATCGTTGTTTCCTCCAATTTGAGTGGAGAAGGTCAAATCGACACTCTTGTTAGATCCAATGCTGGAAGAGAAGCTTTCGCTGTCTATTTTGCACCCTTTGAGTTCATACTTCAATGCATCTTCACTCGCGGTATTTTTCAAAAGGAGAGATACATCAAACTCTTCAGTATTATCCATGAGTTCCGAAAGGTTACGAGCGTTGACTTCATTCAGAATAGCGTTTACGCTTAATGTTGCGTTAACTGGGAAATCAACAGTTCTAGCATAAGCGAAACGAGTTCCAAGTCTTTGAATTGGCGAGCGGCCAAGTGGGAGACTCAAAGAAGCGCTTTGAATGTGGATGGACTCATCTACATCAGCCCCGCTAATATTCGAAATCGCTAAGCCGTTTATAGCGGAAATGTCAACTGCAATGTCCCCGGGTCGAAGAGCTGAAATAAGATCAGATTCTCCAGAGGGGTTAGCTATTGGTAATTGAGCAGTACCAGCGATCGTAGAGCCGTCAGTGATGTCTACAGAGGGTAAGGCAATACCACTAATTGGAGAGCCAACTCCGCTAACAGTCGCGGAACCTCCTTCGCCGACACTTGAATTAATATTAGAGCATTCCATAGAGACAGAAACAGTAGGTAAGCTACCAACTGAAAGATCTAAGGTGTAATCAGTAAGGAATGCATTACCCAAACCAATAACAGAATTTATATCATCTCCCTTTGTATTAACTGCATCTGAGCCGTCAGCAACAGTGGTAATGTAGAAGTTCTTACCAGAGGTAGAAACTAAGTGTCCTGAAGCAAATTGAACTGCTGCTCCAGTGCCGAAACCTAAAGCTGCTTCATTGAAGCCGTCTGTTGGATAATAAGTGAAATCCAAACCAACAGTAGGAGCATCCATGACAATGGAGTCGATGCGAGCGAGTTGCCCGAATTCGTTGACATCCTGCCTGTTGATTGTGAAGTTGTAGTTCGCGCTTTGAACTCGCGTAAGTTGTTCATGCCCATTTTGGCCAGTAGAACCTGCGTTCTCACTGACGTAAAGGGCTTCCGATTGATAAATTACTCTATTTCTGGCCATAATAAGTTATTTTTTAATGTTTACAATATTTTTGATGTTTTATGAAATTAAGAAAATCTAAATCTATATGCTTCTATGTCAAAATCAATAAATCCGACATAAAGATCATTAGCTAAAGACTTCCTCGCTTTGTCTGTTAATTTTGAAGTAGTTACAGTATCTACTAAAAAAGGTTTGTTGTTACTATACTCGCTAGATAGCGTATCGTATGAATATGTACCGTCTTTTAGGTCTCCATATTCGTTGTTGGGATGTCCACTCATAGGTATTGGAAAGAATACCTCGTTGTGAGAATCTCCGAAAATTGATAATACTCCATCTAATTTGTACGGGTCGTCTGAAAGAGTTACAGCATTTACACGAACTTTGGTACATTCTTCTCCCCCAAATGCAAAAGGCTCATTCTCCATTGTGGCTGTAGAAAGAAAAATCGCTGGTACAACTTGATCATACGGAGCTATTCCAGATTCATTGTATGTTGGGATTCTGGAATTAAGTTCATATTTGTTTTCTACAACTAGATCTTCTTCTGTTTCGTTTGTGAAGTAGATGTTAAAGTCTTTAACTGCAAAAGTTCCTGTGATTGTAGAGCTTGATGTATAGTTAGATCCTGTTTCCACAATACGTCCATTATCGTAGTCAATATAGTGAGAATTTCCTGCAATGCCTGTTGGTAGAGTTGCTCCTACAATTGATGAATCATTCACGAATTGTTTGTAGGGGCTAGAAAATGGAACGTAAGAATCGTCTAAAAAATTATCTGGGGTGTGATAGAAAGCGCCTGTTTGATTTGAAAATGCCTCACCCTTTTTCAACAAAAAATTATCAAACCAAAGCATAAACGAATTGGTAAGCGTATGTATAAATTGCTCTTTCATTTGATGTTATTAAGTTGTTTTTTATATTTATTAATCAAAGCAGATATGTATTGGGTATTTTGAAACCTCCCAGATCTCACTAAAGTTTTTGATTGCACAGCTTTGCCTGAGCGACCTTTATCTTTTCGAAGTAAGTAGCCGAGTCCCGATATGCCCGTCTCTATTCCTTGCGCCCAACTTCTTCCTGAAGCCCACGGCAATGGGGTCGCTTTGAAAATGTCTGAGGCTTCAGGGATAGTAACATTATATGTTACACCAATTTTAGCTTCTCCTGCATAATTATAATTCATGTTTTCTAGCATTTGGAGTATAGGCTCTATGGGTTTATCCGAAGCGTCAAAGCCTATAAAAGCAAAAAGATTAGAGACACCACCTAAAGTCCCACTAATATTAGTGCTACTTGGCCCAGCTATTAATTCAATAGTTACTGGATGACTAAGGAATTCTTTGATCATCTCAGATTTAACTTCAAGAAACTTTTTCTTAAACTCTTTTTCAAATGGTCTTTTTAAAGCTTTTGGAGCTTGTTTTTGTATAGCCATTTGGACATCTTTCGGTAGGGTAGCCATTATTCGTCAGTTGGAGTAAGTAAAAAAGTATAAAATTTATTTGTAGTTAATCCACGGGGGGAGCCATCACTCTTGATTGCAAATCTAATTCCGTCTAACTCAACCCTTCTGGCTTCCTGTAAAAACTCATAAGCGTCATTTTTTACCACAATTTTTACAGAACCATCTGGTAGGATAATTTTGTTTTGAGTGCCTCGTTGGTTTTCATTATTCGATAAATACTCTTCATCCATATTAACATAATAAACTCTAGCATCAAAAGTTTGTGATTCTGTAGTATATTGCACATTTGATCTAGAGCCTGTGTTAGTCCTACCATAAATGCTGTTATATTTAGCATTTGTAGAGATCACAGTTCTTTTCGAATTCTTAAAGACGGTGATAGTCCGTGCGAAAGTTTCATGCAATGTATCATACGTTGCATTAATCGCAGACTCCATATTAGAAGATAAAAAACCAGCCATGTAGATAATTACACATTTTTTGTTATAATAACTAGGATAAAGGATGAATGCCAAAAAAAATTTAAATAAAAAGTCTGGAGATGAAGTATCTTCATTGTTCAAGATGATGTTAATTATGGTGGAAGACATGAAGAAAGATCATGATTTTCACTATCAGAAGCTGTATGAAGCTATTCCAGAAAATTATCACCCAGTAATTAAAGCGGCTGATCATTTTACCCCAGATAAAGTTTCGTGGATTAGGAAGAGGATTTTGGACTTTGGCAACGAAAGTTTGCGTAATGTGCAAAATGAAATAGAAAATTACAAAGTTGAATTTATATTTAAGTAGGAATATGGAATTAAAATTACTATATCAGTTCACCGTCGATGAAGTTAAAGAGGTAGAAAAAGAATCCTCAAGGAAAAACCGAAAGACTGGTGAAGTTACGATTACTAAGAAAAAGGTAAAGGAAAAAGTACCTCTTGAGGTAAAAATCAAGAAACCTTCTCGTCGCCAGTTGGAAGATGCTGAGCTTCAATACACTATCGAAATGAGTAAGTGTATTAAGCAGGGTATCCTCACGAAAGCAATGCTTGCAAAAAAATATAGCGATACTGGAGGAGCTTTTACTGAAGAGGGAGAAAAAGAGTATGGCAAGCTATACAAGCAGATTTTAGAGTTTCAGAATGAATATATCAAACTTGACTCAGCCTCCAAACTTGACGCAAAGCAGAAAAAAAGGCTTGAATTCCTTAAGGAAGAGATCGCCAGAGTCAAAAGAGAGTTGGTTGAAGTAGAGACAAATCTACAAGGTTTATTTGAACATACTGCTGATGTCAAAGCTCAAAACAAGCTCTTACTGTGGTACGCTCTTCATTTAACTTATATCCAAAAGGAAGAAGATGAAGAGCCTATCCAGTATTTCAAAGGTTCTGATTATGACGAAAAGCTTGAGGATTATTATGATAAGGAGGAAGAAAACTCCGATGTTTATCAGCAGGTTATCAAACAAGTTTCTACCACATTAGCTTTTTGGTTTTACAACCAAGCTTCTTCACAAAAGGAGTTTGAGGAAATCATGGACAAAGTAGATAAGGGTGAGTTATAGTGACGAATTTTATACCTCCCTTATGGGGGAGATATTTGACGGATATAGCGTCTCGACCTTTGAAGGTCGGGACGTATTCGTTAAACACATAAACATAAGAGACCAGAAGTATATACATTCTTATTACGAAAAGTATAAGAATATTGCTTTATCTAAAGGTATTGAGTCTCAAGAAGACAGGGAGGCTTACATCAAGCAAGAGGATTTGTGGGAGGAGTCTGACAATATGAAGATACTGTCTCTCACAGAAGAAATTAAAAATCTTAAAAAGACAAAAGAATCTGTATTCTTGCCCTCGCAAAAAAGCTCTTTCCAAAAGACTATCGAAAAGAAGTCCGTTGAATTATACGATTTAAGGAAAAGCAAAGCTGAGATAGTTGGTTTGACCGCAGACAGTTACGCCTCCAAAAGATCTAATGATGAGATGCTTAGATTTTGCGTTTTTAAAGACCCCGACTTTACTGAAAATTTACATACCGAAGATGAATTTTCAGAACTTGAAGTTCGCCAAGTAATGTTATTAAGTGCTATCGTGACAGAATCCTCTGATAAAATGTGTGAGGATAATATTAAGCATGCTGTTTTGAGGCCATTTTTCGGTATGTATATTTCCAACTGCGAGAATCCTAGCGATTTTTATGGAAAACCTATAGTCGATCTCTCCGCTTATCAAATGAAAGTTGCTATGTATGGTAAGGTGTTTAATAGTATTTTTCAATACACCCAAGATATTCCAGATAACATCAGGGAAGATCCAGATAAATTGCTAGCTTACTCAGAAAGTCAGAGAAATAAAGATTCTAATAAAGGAGGAATAAAAGACGATTCGGATGCTTCAGCCGTATTTGGGGCAACTAATGAAGACATGAAGGATCTAACTAAAGATGCCAAGACTGTTTCTTTATCAGAAGCCGCTAAAAAAGCTGGCGGTAAGTTAGACATGAAACAAATGATGAGATTAGCAGGTCATGATGTGTAATATTAGTGTATATAAACACTAAAGGAACAAGATTATGCCCATCAAATTACCAACCGTCCAAACGGGTTTCGAACAAAGTATTGATAAAGCAGCTAAGAGAGCTGGTAAGAATCTTAAAATCAATATGGGGCCGGGGGCCAAAAGTATCGAGGGTTTAACTAGACCTTTGGGTAGATTAACTGGTAAAGCGGATGAGTTTACTAAATCTATGGAAGCGGCCAACGCCCGTGTTTTGGCGTTCGGTGCATCTGTTGGTGTTATTGCTGCTGTTTCAACAGCCTTAAAGCAGTTAGTCACAACGAGTATTGAAGTTGAGAAAAGCTTAGCCAACATCAACTCTATTCTAAATCAATCAGCATCGCAACTTGATGGTTTTAAAAACCAAATTTTTGATATTGCTAGAAATACAGGTCAAACTTTTGATACCGTAGCCGAGGCTGCTTTAGAGCTTTCTCGTCAAGGTCTTAAAGCTGAAGAAGTTACCAAAAGGCTTAATGATGCTCTTGTCCTTTCTCGTCTTTCTGGTTTAAGTGCTGCGGAGTCTGTAGCGGGTTTGACAGCGGCAGTTAACTCATTTTCTTCTGCTGGTCTGACAACCTCTGATGTGCTTAATAAAATCTCTGCTGCTGCTGCAAGCGCGGCTGTTTCTGATAGGGATTTGATTGAAGGTCTTAAGAGATCGGGGGCAGTTGCTGTTGCGTCTGGCGTAAAGTTTGATGAATTGATTGGTATTATTTCTGCGCTTCAAGAAAGAACTGCGCGTGGTGGATCTGTCATTGGTAACTCCCTTAAAACAATTTTCACTAGAATTCAAGATATAGAAAAATTAAATACACTCCAAGATCTGGGTGTACAGGTTACAGATTTAGGAGGGCAGGTTTTATCCTCAAGTCAAATTATTGAAAATCTAGCCCCAGTATTTGCTAAGTTAGATCAAGCGTCAAAAGTTAACTTGGCTGATAATCTTGTTGGTAAATTTCAAATTGCCCCTTTCCTCGCTTTACTGGAAGATTTTAATCAAAAAATCTCTAGGAGTGGAGAAGTTGCCACAACCTCTTTTAACGCTACTAACGAAGCTTACAAACGTAATGAGGTTCTAAGTCAAACTTTGGCTACCGCTATAAATACAACTACTGTAAGCCTTAAGGAGTTAGCTAACGCTTTAGGTGAAATAGGTGTAACTGACAACCTATCTAAGATAATTGGAGTCTTTAATAGTGTGGTATCTAGTATTACAGGTATTTTAGATGGTGAAGGAATTGGGTCTAAGTTCGCTAAAGGGTTAATTAAAGGGATTGGAGCTATAATTGCTGGACCCGGGTTAGCTTTAGCTTTGCTAGCTATTGGTAAACTTCTTTTAGATTTTGCTAAGTTTGGTACTGGAGCTTTAAAAACTTTCTTTGGTTTGAATAAAGCTGCTGAAGCTCAGAAAATTTTACAAGGCCAGATAGCAGCATCACTCCTAAACGATAAAGGTATCAGATCCGCTATCTTGTCAATTGAACAGCAGAATATATCTGCGGCTGAAAAGAAAGTATTACAGACCAAGTTCTTTACAAAAGCTTTAAATGAGCAGTTGATGGTCATGCAAAAAATGCAAGGCATCGCCATGAATATTGCCCCGGGGGTTATGAGGGGAACAGCCTCAAGGCGTGGTGGAAGAGCTGCTGGAGGATTCTTACCTATTGGCGCGGAAAAATCTGACATTTCTAGAGGTGTAGGTGGCGCACCTGCTTCTGCAAAACCTGTTGTTATTCCTAACTTCGCATTTGGTGGTGGTAAGCGGGGGACAATGGTTGCTAATAGTAGTGAATATATTGTTCCTAATTATGCTAATGGTGGAGACGCTATCTTTAATCAGAACATGGCTTCTTCAATGGGTCTTCCTGCTAACGCTAGGAAGGTGAGAGCCGCTAGTGGATATATTCCAAACTTTGCTCGAACGCTTTTACAGGGTTTTCGTGCTGGATTCGGTGATAAATTAAACAGGAAACATACTAGGGCTGATTTCTTTAAAGGGGATAAACCTAGAACAGACGAGATTAGAAATGTTATGGAAAAACATCCTAATAGCCCTGAAGGTAAAAAGTTACTGGCATTAAAAAACCGAGACAAAGATAAAGGCAAAAGATCCTTCATGGCTAACCAAGAGCCTAACAAGTCGATCATGCTTGTTCCTAGGAGAGAAAGATTTTTACTGAATGGGTCTGATCATAAATTTCTAAGCCCATTCGAGTCTGTTAAGAATGGAAAAATTGATTTCTTTGAAGGCCCATCATCTGGAATTTCAAAAAGATTGAAAAAAGACACTGTACTGGGTGGCAGATTTAAGACATTACTAACTTTGGATGGAGATATAGAAAAAGCTCTAGCCAGAGGAGTTAATGGTATATTTACTAAATTTAGAAAAAAGGCTGGGCCAAAAGCTTTTAAAGTTGAGCCTAACAAGATTACATCCGATAATATTAAAACAATAATGGAGAAGGGTGGCCCGGGAGCGCTTGGAGCTATTAAGGGCGCGACTTTTGAAGCTTTAATGAGGGCTATTGTTGGAGGAGTAAGTCAAGATGCCAAAGAAGGAGAACTTGATATAGATTTCTCAAAAGATGAAGGCAATATTCTTGATGTAATCTTTGGTATCCAAGGCAAAAACTTTAAATTTGGAGATTTTAAATCTTCACGCAGCGGGGGAAATAAGACTAAATTTGCTAAACAAATTCTTAATAACGTTGCAGGTAAGGTTGCAATAAGTAGAAAGGCTAAAACGACTAATAGCAAAAGTGCTGCCTCTGGTTACATACCTAACTTCGCTGAAGGAGCTTTAGAAAACGCTATTGGTAGGGAAAAAGCTGCTGGTTTACCAGTGAGCCAAATTAGAATTAATCAAAGCGGCAAACTCCGCAATTCCCAAAACCCAATGGGTCTCGCGGTGACTAACACCCGCGATGAGCCTACTGGGGCGATTCCTAATTTTGTTGGTGGTGTCCCTAGCATGGGGGGACTAATGGATAAAAAATTTGAAAAAGCCGCAGATTCAGCTGAAAAATCAGCGAAAGCTTTAGACAAGAATACTAACAATTTAAATAAAAACGCTAAAAGTTCAGAAGGTCTTACTGGTAAATTAATAGCTGTACAGATGGGTATGAGCTTATTTAATTCTGGATTAGGAGAGGCTACTAAAGAAACAGAGGGCTTTAAAGGTAATATAGCTGCTCTTGGTCAAGGGGTTATAGCAGCGACTCAGACATTTTTTATGATGCAAGCTATGGGGATGTCACCCGGGTTTAGACTGGCGGGGAGCAGGAGGTCTATGGCTACAACCGCTCTTGCTGTTCGAAGTAAGGTGACTATGGGAGCCAAAGGGGGGATGCTCAACAAGGCTACAAAGGGACTTGGCGGTTTCATTGGAAAGTTAGCTGGAGGTTTTGGACGACTCGTTCCAATTATAGGTACTGCTATTACGGCATTTATGTTACTTAATCCTATAATTAAAAAATTAACTGGAGATAGTATACTTGGTCATATTGGAAAAGCTTTAGGGCTTATTGATACTCCAGCGGAAAAAGCTTCGAAAGCTTTGGGGAAGTTAGCTGATGAGGCGACAAGAAATTTAAAGTCGGGGGCTGACCCTTTTAAAGATGCAGCAGCTGAGATACGAAAGGAAATAGCTAAACAACAGGGTATTGGAGTCACAGATGAAGATACTGCGGGATCGGTATTAGTAAAGCGAGCTGTCGCTATGCCATCAGAAAATTTTGCAAATCTAAGAACTACTCAAACAGTAAATGAAAATGACGCTGGACCGATGACGGGTAGGCAGTTCAGAAGGGATCGCTTGGTCAACATACGGTTTTCGAAAAAAACAAGGAAAGTTGGTGAAGACGTTTTCCTGAGAGGGTCGGATACTAATTTCAAGGTATCAGGTATACCCGATTCAAAGATAATTGAAGAATCTGATAAAGTTCGTACGCAATTTATGGTTTCAATGATTGGTACTTTTACCGACGAAGAAATTGCCAAATTAGTTAAAACTGGAGACCCTAAAGCGTTTGCAAAGAAAGCCCAAAAAGTATTTAAATCTTTTGATATAAGCCTTCAAAATAAAATATTAGACAACCTCACAGATCTTGTCGGGCTTGATCTGACTGCGACTGAGAGAAATAAAGGTGAAACTGAAAAATTAAAAGTAGACAAAAATACGCAAATTTCTCAACTTATCGCAGCTGGTGTTAAGCCAAAAAAAGATAGAGAGGCTGACTTAGAAAAACAAAAGCAAGATGATCTAATCAATGTAGCTAATGCTAAAGCTCGATTAAAGGCGACAATTGAACTAAGGAAGTTTCAATTATTAAATATTACAGACAAAAAAAATGAGCTAGAGGTTGCTCAGACATTAGGCACTCTTACACAAAAAGAACTGAGAGATGAACAGCTTAAGGTCCAGCTTCAAGATATGCGCGTGAAAACCGCTAATGAAAGACTCTCTACAGTTAGTAAAGAGATAGATAAGATTGAAGGGATTAAGGGTAACCTTAAAGCTGTAGAAGCTATAGAAGGAGCAATTTCAAAAGCCTCTGCGGCGACAGTAAACAATACTGATGATTTTAAAAAACTTATAGCAGATACACTTGTTGGTTTAGGAAAAGAGAGAACAGAAGCGGAAAACATTGCTGACAGGTTATTAGCTGGATCAGAGAGTGCTGATGAACTCAAAGAATCTGCTCTCGAAACTGCTGACCGACTTGGTACAGCTAAAAACAATGCTTTAGATCTTGTGGGAGCTTTACAACAAGCTGCTGACGCTGCTAGCAGGGTTAAGATTTTGGATGAAGGCGGTGTTCAGCTTGCAGCTGCGAAGAAACAGAATGAATTTAGGGTAAAAGAAATTGATTTACAAAATCGACTCAATGAAGCTCAAAACGAAAACAATCAACCTCTTATTGATTCTCTTAACAAACAATTAAAACAGTTAGATATAGATAGGTTTAGCGACCCTGCAATAAAAGCTTTAAGAAATCAAGGCCGTGAAAATGCTGCACTATCAGCAGGAAATCAAATCTTAAGCGTATCTGGCGTAGAAAATAAAGCCGTAAAACAAGCTCTTGGACTGGTGGCTGAAGGGAAAGTTGACTTGGACTTAGGAAACAGGGCAACGACAGCTAAAAGAATAGAAACCGCTCTTGGAGAATCATTGAAGGCAAGTGGTATGTCCAAAGAGGATATTGAAAAAAACTTGCTAAAAGCTAATACGGCTGAGTTAATAAAGCACTTTGATTTGGTAAAACAGATTGACCAAGCTAGAAAAACTTCCCTAGAAACCTCTAAGAAGGAGCAACTTATGCAAGAGAAGTCTCTACAACAATCTAGAGATCAACTCGACATTGACACAAGAAGCGTTGAAATTAGATTGAAACGTTTGAATAATGGTATTCAAGAAAGTCGTGAGGCAGCAATGGCGCAAAAGGCGTTTGAAGCGCAACAGTTTAAGAAGATGGGACTAGGCGAAAAATCCGCTTTATCCCAAGAAGATTTTAAAACTATCCAAAATAATGAAGACTTAACTCCAGCAAGCGCTCTTGAAAAAGCTAGACTAGAAAGCAGCTTTGAAGATAGAATGAAGAAGAAGCTGGTGAAGGATGATGCAGTTATTAATTCTGATTTCTTAGATAAAATGGTTGATTCTTCTGTCCAGTTTAGAGATAACTTTGTATCAGCGTTTGCAGAAGGTATAAAAAGTGTAGATGATCTTGAAGATGCATTGCTAAATGCGGCTGATCAGTTTTTGAAAGCCATGACCAAAAACTTTATCGATAAGTTTATGAATCAAGCTGCGAGTGAAGGTCTTGGGGGTGGAGGTTCTAAAGGTGGAGGTTCTGGGGGTGGAGGGTTTATGGGGTTTGTTAAAGGTATTGGTTCACTCTTCGGCTTCGCTGATGGAGGCAAAGTTCGCGGTGGCTCTGGTAGCCGTGATGATGTTCCAGCTATGCTAATGGGTGGAGAATTCGTCATGAATAAAAAAGCTGTTCAGCGTTATGGATCAGGATTCATGGAAGCTATAAACTCTGGATCTGTTCGTGGTTTTGCTCGCGGAGGTCAAGTTAGAGATGAAGAGGGTATGTTTACGACCCCGGGTATGAATGGCGCTGGAGCTATTGTTGGAATGAGAGACCTTATGTCTTTTGCCACTCAAACCCCAGTAGCTATGAATAGAGATACTTTGACTAATAATGGAGCTTTTCTTGATGCTGAAAGTGGTAGGATGACCATGTTTGGCCGAAGGAATAATCCTCAATTCCAAAAGGTTCAAGATGCAAAAAAGCAAGCTTTTTCTTTAGCGTTACAAGAAGCAGAGGCTCACAGACAAGCCAAGGAGCAAGAAGTTAAACTGGGTGACATGCTAGCAGCAGCCGTTATTAGTTCTGTTGTTAGTTTCGGGGCTACAAAACTAGGCATGAAAGCAGGACTGAGCGAAGGAATGTCGGGGCTTATAGGGTCTGGGTTAGGTAACTTTGCTGGAACTAAGATTACTGGCGCTCCTGCTTCTGGTGGGGCGTTCGGGGCTGCGGGGGCAACTGGAGATTTAATGAATATATTTTCAGGTGATGAAGATAAAGGTGGAAATTCTGAAAGTTATTTTGATGTAGGTGGTGCGGGTTCAGGAACAGGTCTGCCTTCTGATGGCCCTATGGGGTCGATGCTGCCCGGACATAATACAATGCCTCGTCGGGCGACAGGAGGCTTAATCCCTGCTGCTGGAGGAGTTGATACGGTTCCCGCAATGCTTTCAGGTGGAGAGTTCGTAATGAACGCTGCCGCCACAAGGAACATTGGAGCAGGTAATTTACAAGCACTGAACTCTGGGGCTGGAACTGGTGATAATACAGACTTAGTTGCTAAACTTGATGAGTTAATTACTGCAACTGAGACATCTCAATCTACAGGTGATATCAACATAACAATCAATGGCCCTAATGGAGCCGAAAATCAAACAGCTGAAGACGCTACAGAAACACAAAAACAGCTGTCTGAAAAAATTAAGGTTGCCGTTAAGCAGGTGATTGCAGATGAACAAAGATTAGGAGGACAACTTAGAAGGTAATGTTTGGATCAAGATTAAATGACGAAGTAGCTGTCGCCATAGATGGATACGAAATTTCTGGCGTAAGCTCTATAGACTTTTCATATTCTAATAGTGCAAATATCGTTAAGCCTCTCGGCTCTAAGAAAGGGTTAACTACTGTTGGTGGGGCTACACAACAAAAAGTTTCTATTTCTTCGCATATGATATATAATGATCCACTTTTGGATTATACTGGAAATGATATATCATTAATAAATCAGCAGGGCGTTATGAGTGGCAATATTAGATATTCAGATATTGCATACAGATTTTCTGAAGGATACTTAGATTCTTATTCTGTCAATTGTGCTGTAGGCACAGTGCCAAAAGTTAACGCTTCTATTTTGGTTTATGATGAGTTTCTATCAGGTAGCGAAGTACTAAGTGATGCTGGAATACCCAGCGATATTTCTATAACATCTCAAGGATCTATAAATGTAACTTGTGATAATTCTACAACAAATAGGGTTATTGGTTTTGATTACTCTATTAAATCTAATAGGAAACCTCACTTCTCAATAGGTAGTGAAACTCCTGCTTCTGTCGAGCTTATCCTTCCTTTGGAATTTACAGCTCAGGTTCAAATTGAAGTTGATGAAGCTTTTCCAGAAAGCTCTTTTAGCTTTTTAGAAAACAGAGAAAACAAAACTGTTGTTTTTGATATCAACAGGAAAGATGGTTCGAATCTTCAAGAGTTGACGATTCCTAACGCTACGCTAGTAAGTGAATCTATATCGGCTTCTGATAATGGTTCTGCTATTTTAAATTTAAATTATATTGGTCATGGCTTCTGATTTATTTTACAACAGAGACTCAAATATTTCTGGAGTTACAATTCGGTCTGATTATTCAGGTCTTAGTCTAACTCCTGTCTATGGTTCTAAAGCTTCTTTCAAATCTAAGAATTTTATGTATGAGGTTGATGATTTTCAAATCAACTCCATACCTCACTCAATGAATAGTTTAGAGGTTCAGTATGATGTGCGGTATGACTTAAATGAAGCCAACACTCAAAAACTAGCTGCATTTATCGAGAGTAAAAATGGAAACCAATTGTTTGAGTTTAATATAGATAATAGTGGAATTTATAAATCCATGTCTGGAGTGTCTGACAACTATGCGATTAATCATGTCAACAACCAGCATTATGAAGTCGCTGTTTCTTATTCTGTAGATCAAGCTCCAAATTTATTTAATTGGTCTGGGATGAATTTTGTTAATTTAGATTTCCAAAACTACGCTTTCTCTACCTCTTATAAAAAGTTTGATGTTGTTTTTACTGGCATAAGTTCCAATAATCTCAATAACTATTATTACTGTACGGAAACTCACTCGTCCACTGTTGATAATTGCCCAACGGGAGCTAACTCGGCATGGTCTCAGAATTTCTTTTTTAAGCCTGATATTGGTTTACAGAATGACGTTCAATTGAAAAATGAAGTCTTAGATTTTAAAAACTCTTTTAAGCAGAGAGTTAAAACAAGGGATAATAACGCTTCATTTCAACTTAAGTATGACTTCACAGATATCAGCGACAAACAACTTAAGTGTATGCTACACTTCTTAGAGAACAAGGCTGGATACAGAAGGTTTAGACATGATATAGAATCGGTCTATAATAGACCAAAAGTTATGTATTGCCCAGAGTGGAATCATACATGGAAGTATTTCAACGCGCACGATTTATCCGTGACGTTAGTAGAAGATGTTTTAGGTGTAATCCCAACAGGAAGTTAAAATGGCTAGAAATATTTTAAAGAGTAACAATTCAATTGTGATTGCTGGGCAAAGACCAGCGTTTACTACTGGTAATAGAACTGGGAGCGATATGAGTGGCGCTTATATGAGTGCTGTTCAAAGCGTAGGTGTCGGTTTTTCTCAGCAAAGGCAAAAGTCAAAGCAGGTTGGGTCTAAGGGTTTAGCTATTAACGATATAACTAGGATGCCAGATGTTGATTTGTCTATAAGTTATTACTATACCCCAGCGATGTTAAACGAAAACATGTTAGGCTTGATAAACGACCAAACGGGGAGTAGTAAGTCTGATTTTTTTAGTGGGTACGACAATCAGGATCAGAATTTTTATATAGTTAATCATCAAGATCAAGGTTCGGATATGATCGTGAATGGAGGTTCAGAAGTAGGCAGTTTGACCACTGATGCTGAAATTATTTCTGTTGGTAACGCTTTTTTAACAAACTATTCTTTAGGTTTTTCTGTAGGTTCTCTACCTGTAGTTTCTACCTCTTACAAATGTTCGAATATAGCAATTAATCAAGGAGTTTTTCCTTCATTTCTATCTATAAGTGGGGATGTGCTTGATGCAACTGCGAGTGCAATCTCTCTTGAGCCATTAGCTTTAGGAGGAATAACTGATGGTTCACCAGATTATAGCGTAACTACTTCAGAAGGGGTTGAGATTCAAGTTAATTACGTTACCGCTGGCCAAATATGGGAGCTAGAAGTGGATTTTGGAGGGTCTCCACCTACCGCAATCTACCAGTCAAGTGTGACTAACCAACTCAACCCAAACGGAATCACTCTTAGTTCTACAGGTACAATTGATCTTGGAGGTGATATAGGTGAAGTTATAAGAACTAACGTTACCTTAACGAGTCCAGACTTAAATGTAGAAAACCCCGCCATTAATCTCTCTTCTGGAAACAACAATAACGTTGGGTCTACAAACTTAGAAGATGCATTTATAAATGGGTTTGGAGATTATACAGGTGTAAACAGGTTTGATCCACCTCTATGCTCCCCTACAAAAGTAAACTCAACTCTTCAAAATCTACAGATAGGTGGAGCGCCTATTAGTGGAGACGCTCATTTGCAGTCGTTTTCATTCAGTATTCCAATCAATAGAGTTGATCTATTCGGCCTTGGTAGTGATTACCCTTACGGAAGAAAGGTTCAGTACCCGCTTACCTCTTCTGTGAATGTAGAATTTTTAGTTTCAGGTTTAGCGACTGGAGAGATATCTAATTTAATTATAGCTGAGTCTGGTTATGATTTTGACGTAGGTATTGTAGACACTGGTAATGATTTCACTCACACGTTTTCATTTTCTGATCTGAAGCTTGAAAGCTCTTCTTATCAGATGAACGTTAATAATCAAATGACATACTCCTTGTCATTCAGTCACGAAATAACTAATTAATCATACTCAATCTTAACATTCTTACTCTCGTAAGTCTGTTTCTTCTCTGCCATGTGTCGTTGACCATTTCTCTTGGCAGCGTAATCATCGAAGTATTTTTGTTTAACTGGATCTTTTCCTCCAGATTTTTCTGCTCGTCTTTGACTCATCTCCGCTGAGTAATCAAGCATGTCACCTACAGTACCCTTCTTTCCTCCTGTACTGTCCGTAAACTGCCTTTGGCTAAATGGGTCAATATTGGAGTCGATAGAAGCGTTAGGGGCAAAATAGACCCGTTTCCACTCAGTCCCAAAATCATCTACATAAATATGCTCTTCATTCATAGATTGAAAAACGTCTTTATGCTCATTTGTGTCAGGATGCTTGTAGGTATATAAGGGCATGTTTTATTATAAATAAAAACGGGGGCGTTTCCACCCCCGTTTTTTAATTGATTTTAATTTTACTGGGTTTTAATCTTCCTTTTTTAGGTAGGTCTATAACCAGTAATCCATTATCCATTTTACAGGTAATAGCTTCTGTGTCTACCTTCTTGAAAAGTTGGACAGAAAGATTCTTCTTTCGATCTTTAGGCTTTGTCTCAATCGTAAGCTTATCTTCGGTAGCTTCAATATCGACATCTTTCTTTGAAAAGCCAGCAAGCTCAACTTTTAACTCGAAAGAGTCCCCTTTGTCTTCAATATAGTTTTGGCTTTTAAAACTCTGGTCATTAAATAAGTCGTATAATAATGTATTAATCATACAAACCCTTTAACAAGATCTATGCCATATCGAAATCCTTGGAAATACGGGACAAAATGACATCCACAGTGTTTTTGTAAGTCAACTTGTCTGCCAACTTTTGTCCCTCTGTGTTAACTTGTCCCACTTTCTTCTCAGCTTGTTCCATCGCCTTGATCACATCATCCTCTTTCCAATCATAAAAAGTCCCTTGATTAAATGGAGACCCTTTCTTGAAAAAGACGTTATCATAACAATCCACTTCTCCCGAAGGCTCAACCAAGATGCAATTATCTTTAGTAGCCCAATCTTTATGAGATGTGGCATTAAGAATAATGCTCCATTTGCCGAGGCAAGTTGCATTAAAAGCAGGGAGATTCCAGCCTTCTGCTCCAGATAAACCTGTAAGATCAATATCGATTGCATTTAAAAACTCATTAACTTCAGAATTCTTTTCTAAATGAGGCAAAAAGTTGATATTAGAATATCTCTGTCCACCTAAAACAGAATTAATAGTCTTGTCCATGTCCTCCTTTTTGTAGAAGGGGTTAGTGACCAAACAAGATAGTTGATACTTTGGATCATTCCCATACTTCTTTAACCAAGCTTGAATAATTCTAGAAGTATGCTTTCTATGTTCAAACTTGCCCATTAAACCAAAATGGGTAATGCCACTCAGGTATTCTTTTTTTGTTTCTTTGAAGTCTTTGTCGAAACCCAATGGGCAGAATACGCCGCCAAACAAGTCAGAAGCACAGGAAGAACTAAAGAATGTCTCGTTTTGAGATTCAGAAATTTTCTTTTCAATGTCTGTCGGCTGATTGCATTCATAAAAGCTTAACAAATATTGTTTACAATTTTTTCTGTTCTCAGACCCATTTAAATGCCAAATTTTCAAACTTGGAATATCTTCGCTGAGATAATTGTACCTATTATTTAAACCATCCTCGATTTTTTTAAGTAAATCGCTATCAGCGTCATACGCTTTTAGGTCAACATTACCTGCTGGCCAAATCCCAACGTCATGACCCCTATCGAAAAGCTCTCGGATAATATTAAAAGAAACATTACCGAGGCTTAACGAGTTTATAGGGGCTTCAACTAAGATCTTCATTAAAAGGGAGGCTCATCGTCAGATCCAAACCCAGCGTTAGCGGTAGGAGTGGCAGTATCAGACCCAGATTTAGAAGGTTGACTATCTTCTTTCTTACCAGAATTTAAGAATTGAATATTATTTCCTCTGATAAAATATTTTGATTGAGGTTTGCCAGTATCCTTGTTTTCCCAAGTGTCCATAGCAAGCTCACCAGAGAACACAAACTCACGACCTTTTGTAAGGTATTTAGATGCGATTTCAGAGAGTTTATCCCAAACCTCAAGATCAATGAAGCATTTGGTTTTTGCGTTGCTTGGAGAGATTCCAACACGGAGGCGCGTTACCGACTTCCCGCCATTAAGTTGACGAGTCTCTGGATCTTTTACAAGATACCCTACTGATGTAATGCTATTATACATAATTTTCTGATTGCTTTTTGAATTTCAACAAACACCGATTGTGAATGTTGATTACGCCTTGAATGCTCATATCGAGTGATTTCGCTATCTTTCTCCAAGGTGTAAGCTTATTAGACACGCCATTATATCGCATGTCAATAATTTTTTCCATTCTTTTGTCTTTTTCTTTCTGTAGAAATGATTTAAACAAAGAAAAGACCTCATTATTTTCATGCATCTCTAGGTCACCTTTAGAATGAGGCTGCTTCAGAATATCCTCTAAAGAGCATTTTTGAAATTTCTTATTTCTGGTCAATGTGTTCAAACACTTCCATTTTGCCTCGTTAGCTAAGTATGTTGCAAATTTAGCGCCCCTTGACGAGTCATACTTCATTACCGAGTTGTATATTGTAAACTCTTTATCCTCCAGAAGAGAGTCTCTTTCGGCAGTATTTCTGCTTCCTGACATGAACTTATCCACCATATCGTGATAAATACCCGAATGTCTTTCGATTATTTCGATCAGACTGTTGCTGTCCTGATCTTCTTTAACCCTGTCTATTAATTCTTGATCTGTTTCCATCTTTTAAAAATGCCTTATAATATATAATAATATAATATAATATAAAATAATATACGTTACCCTTTACCTATTCGTCATACAAATCAGAAGCCTTTCTTCAAAGATTACGAATCCTCGCGGAAACAGATCGTATAACGATATTATATCGGTATTGAAAACAGTGTCAACAAAAAAAAATGAAAAAATTTTAGCTAGACAAGAGACGAATATCAGTTAATAGTGTAACTAACGCTACTATGATTTTCGAAGAGCAAATATCGAGGAAGCCTGACCATTATCCTTGGGCAGGAGAGTTTATTGAGGCAATGCATAATGGGTTCTGGACCGATAAAGAATTCAGTTTTACTTCTGATCTACAAGACTTTAATGTGGTATTAAGTGAACAAGAGAAGGAGATCATAGTTAGGACACTTTCAGCCATTGGGCAGATCGAAGTTGCTGTTAAAAAATTCTGGAGCAAGCTAGGAGATAACCTCCCCCACCCTTCTTTTAGTGATCTCGGGTTTGTCATGGCTAATGTCGAAGTTATTCACAATAACGCTTACGAGCGCCTTTTGGAAGTTCTTGGATTAGAAGAAGTTTTTGAAGAGAATCTTAAACTTGACTTTATTGAAGGCCGAGTGAACTACCTTCGGAAATATACGCATAAATTTTACAAGAATAGTAAGAAGCAATATGTTTACGCTTTAATCTTATTCACCCTTTTTGTAGAGAACGTGTCTCTGTTTTCTCAATTTTACATTATTAACCACTTTGCTCGCTTTAAGAATGTTCTTAAGGATACTGATCAACAGGTTAAGTATACTCGCAATGAGGAGAACGTTCACGCTTTAGTTGGAATGAAAATTATCAACACCATTCGAGAAGAGCATCCTGAGCTTTTTGACGGGGAGTTGGAAGAGCGTATTCTCGACGAAGCTCAACAAGCTTTTAAAGCTGAGAGTAAAATGATTGATTGGATGGTTAACGGCATTCAAGAGAAGGGTCTTAGCGCCCCCATCCTAAAAGAATTCATTAAAAATAGGATCAATGATTCTTTACAAAAAATTGGCTTTAAACAAGCTTTCGATGTTGACAAAAATCTACTGAAAGATACAATCTGGTTTGAAGAGGAGTTGCTTGGTAATAATGCCACCGACTTCTTTCATTCTCGACCAGTCGAGTATTCAAAAAATTCACAGACGTTCAACGCAGAGGACTTGTTCTAAATGACTAATTACTATTGGCTAAATGATGACTCAAGACTATTTCTTGAGAGAGGCTACCTAAAGAAAGGCGAAACTCCAGAGAAAAGAATTCGTGATATTGCAGAGACTGCTGAAGTATATCTCGGTATAGACGGTTTTGCTGATAAGTTTGAGGGTTATATGAATCAGGGATTTTATTCCTTAGCTTCCCCTGTTTGGTCTAACTTTGGTCGTGATCGGGGCTTACCCATATCTTGCAATGGAGTTTATGTTCCTGACAGAATGGATGGCATTTTAGCTAAACAGTCTGAGGTAGGCATGCAGACTAAGCATGGATCAGGGACTTCTGCTTACTTTGGTGATCTTCGTGAGCGTGGCGCATCAATTAATTCTGGTGGTGAATCATCTGGGGCAGTGCATTTTATGGAACTGTTCGATAAGGTTGCTGCTGTTGTTTCTCAAGGAAATGTCCGTCGTGGTTCCTTCGCTGCTTATCTCCCTATTGAGCATCCTGATGTAAAAGAGTTTCTCCGCATCAAGAGTGAGGGTAATGCGATTCAAGACATGTCTTTCGCTGTAACCATTACAGATGAATGGATGAAATCAATGATTGGGGGTGACTCTGACAAGCGTCAGATTTGGGCTTTAATCATCAAGAAGAGATTTGAAACTGGTTATCCATACTTATTCTTCCAAGATACCGCCAACAATAACGCACCAGAATGTTATCAAGACAAAGACATGAAGATATATGCTTCTAATCTTTGTAATGAGATCAGCTTACCATCAAAAGAAGATGAATCTTTTGTTTGTTGTTTATCCTCTCTGAATCTAGTTAGATGGGATGACATTGTAAAGACTGACGCTGTTGAGACGTTAGTTGCGTTTCTTGATGCAGTGATGGAGGAATATATCCTAAAAACAAAGCGTATTCCATTCATGGAGTCTTCTCATAACTTTGCCAAGCGTCACAGAGCTTTAGGCATGGGAGTTCTTGGTTGGCACTCTTATCTACAAAGCAAGATGATTGGGTTTGAAAGTATGGAGGCTAAAATGCAGAATAGTTCTATTTGGAAGACTATCCGTAACCGTGCAGATGAAGCTACATCAGAATTGGCGCGAGATTTAGGAGAGCCTATGTATTGTGAGGGGTATGGTCGTCGAAATACGACTACCCTAGCTATCGCTCCAACCACAAGTAGCTCGTTTATCTTGGGTCAGGTTTCTCCATCTATCGAACCTCTGAATGGCAATTATTTCACTAAAAATCTAGCTAAAGGAAAATTCACCTTCAAAAACCCTTACCTCAAAAAACTTCTATCTGAAAAAGGTCAGGATAATCAAGACACTTGGATGAGCATCCTTGAAACTGGTGGTTCTGTTCAGCACTTACTCTTCCTTTCGGACAAAGAAAAGGATGTATTCAAGACTTTTGGGGAAATAAGTCAAAAAGAAATTGTTATTCAAGCAGCTCAAAGGCAAAAGTATATTGACCAAGGGCAATCTCTGAATATTATGGTGGCTCCAAAAATCCCTGCAAAAGAAGTCAGTGACTTAATGATTTATGGCTGGGAGAACGGATTGAAGGGGTTTTATTACCAGAGAAGTGCCAATCCTAGTCAAGAATTAGCAAGATCCATGATGGAATGTAAATCTTGTGAAGGTTGATTTCATTTATATCTAAAATAAGTGTAAAGGAAAATACAATGGAGTTGGACTTTTCTAAGAAAATTAAAGAACTTTTGGAGCGATCTGAAGCTGCAAGGCGTAGTGGGCCAAAAAGTGGAGCGCAAACTCCTGCAAAACCATCAGAGCGCAAAAAAGGTTCTAGTAAGAATAAGAAGGGTTCTGCTGGAGGTAAAGGAGGTTCAATTACATTTTCTGCAAAAGTTATTACTTCTCTTAAAAATAAAGTTAAAGAACATAACGACAAACACTCTAAAAAAGTCACCCTTGGCCAACTAAAGAAAATTTATCGTCGTGGCGCTGGCGCTTTTTCTTCCAGCCACCGCCCCGGAAAGACTAGAGGTCAGTGGGCTATGGCTCGCGTTAATATGTTCCTTAAAATGGTTAGGGGAGGTAAAGTTAAAAAGTCTTACCGTGCTGCTGATCAAGACGTAGCAAAAGGTTCTGAAGAGTATTACCTTGAAAAAGAAGGTGAAGCTTTTGTTGATTTTGCCGATATTGAGTTTGATATAGCTCACCTTGATCTAGTTATGGTTGGGGCTAATGAGTGGGAGCAAGATGATTCAACAGAAGATCTTGAGTTTTCAGAGGCTGAAAAAAAAACTTTAAATAAGCCCTTCCGACTAAAAGACGGTAAAAAGAAGTATGGGGTTTATGTCAAAAACCCAAAGACTGGTAATGTGATTATGGTCAAGTTTGGTGATCCCAACATGGAAATCAAACGTGATGACCCAGCTCGTCGTCGCAGCTTTAGAGCTAGACATAAATGCGATACCGCTAAAGATAAAACGACTCCTCGTTATTGGAGTTGCAGGTTTTGGTCGAAAAAGCCTGTCAGCCAGATGGTTTCTAATGAAGTCCTAGCTTGGGATGAAGAAGAAGTTTATAGTGAGTGGGTTTGGGATGATGAAGGTTTCGCTGATCATCAAGATTTATTAAATGCTTTCCCTTTCTTAGAAAGTGTACGAGAAATTGTTGAAGAAGAAGAAGTTTAGGCTATAATCATGCATTGCATGAAGCCTAGAGTATCTATAATAACTTCTATTTACAAAGCTTCTGATTTTCTGTATGATTTCCTGATTGATGCAAAACGTCAATTTATTTTTCCAGAATCAGAAGTTTTACTTCTAGATGCTAATCCTGAAGGTTATGAGCAGGACTATGAAATTATAAAACCATTTTTAAATCTACACCCATTTAAATATTCCAAGATTGGAGAGTGTAATGTTTATGAAGCTTGGAATAAAGGTATAGAATTGTCCTCAAGCGATATTATCTGTAATTGGAATGTAGATGACAGAAGAGAGGTAACTTCACTAAAGAAGCAAGTTCACTTTTTAGAAAATAATCCAGATTCTGATGTTTGCTATGGTACTGTTAATGTCAGTTCAGAACCTAACGAGGTTTTTGAATATTCAAACAGCACTAAAATATGGCCTTGTTTAGATGGCTCTATAGAGAACCAAATGTTAAATAATTCTCCTCATTGTTTTCCTGTATGGAGAAAATCTATACACGATAGGTTTGGTCTCTTCGACACTTCTTATTTTTCAAGTGCTGACTACGATATGTGGTTCAGAGTTTTAATTGGAGGGGGGAAGCTAAGCAAAATGGACGATATTATCGGTTTATATTACGCAAACCCGAATTCGATTTCTAGAAAAAAAGAAACACTTGAAAAGGCTGTTAACGAAGTCATGGAGATAAGACGAAAATATTCATGAAAAAAATAATTTCTTATTCACTTTGGGGCGATAATCCTAAATATTGCGTTGGGGCTGTTAAAAATGCAGAACTCAGGAAGCGTTTTTATCCAGATTGGATATCTAGATTTTATGTTCATAAAAACGTTGATAAAACGTATGTAGATCAATTAAAATCTGTAGAAGGCACAGAGGTTATCATAAAAACTAATAAAGCTGACTGGACTGGAATGTTTTGGAGGTTTGAAGCCATTTCTGACAATGATGTTTCTATCATGATCTGTAGGGATACAGATAGCAGACTCTCTCTTAGGGAATCTTCAGCTGTAAAAGAGTTTGAAGAAAGCGGGATGGTTTTTCATATTATGAGAGATCACCCTTATCATAATGCATTTGTTCTTGGTGGGATGTTTGGTGTCAAAAAAGGTTTGATAGATGATATGAAAGATTTATGTGATGATTTCTATCAAACAGATGATTACGGCACAGATTATAAATTTTTTAACTCAATCAAAAATAGGATACCTGCATTCCTAACAATGGTTCACGATGAGTTTAGGGGTGGTCTAAATTTCCCCACAGAAAGAGTGGGGTTAGAATTTGTCGGTGAGGTTTATGATGAAAATGAAAACTATATAGAAGAACATAAAACACCCTTAATGAACTCCCTAAAATGAATAATATACTCATTACAGGTTCTTCTGGCTATATAGGTTCTCATCTTTTAAAAAAGATACAGAGTTGTTTTTTAACTGATGTTTGCGGCTTAGATAAAGAAAACCCTGATAAGGTTTATCCCGATAAATTTTATTATGGAGACATTAGGAATGATAAGTATGTAAAATACAAAGACCCCTTTGAATGCGTTATTCATTTGGCGGCTGAAATGAGAGTTGGCGAGTCGGTAAAAGATCCTATATTATATTACGAGACCAATGTTTTGGGTACTTTAAATGTTTTAAAAAATATTAAAACTAAACATTTTATTTTCGCATCAACTGGAGCGGCAGAAGGTTTAGCTTCCCCATATGGGCTTTCTAAAAAAGCAGCAGAAGAAATAGTTATTCAATATTGCACCGAAAACAATATTGATTATACAATATTTAGATTTTACAATGTGATTGGTTCGGATGGCATTTCTATTAAAAATCCTGATGGATTATTTTACAATCTTTTAAAATCAAAAGACACAGGAGTATTTACAATTTTTGGGAACGACTACGATACTGAAGATGGAACCTGCATAAGAGATTATGTTCATGTGAACGAAATCTGTGAATCGATAATTTCTGCTGTAGAAAAACCAGCTAATCAAATTGAAAATTTAGGGCATGGAAGAGGAACCTCTGTGCTAGAGATGTTTAACATTTTTAGAAAAGTGAATAATCTTAATGTGTCTTTGCAATATGGCCCTCGTAGAAAAGGCGACATTGCAATAAGTGTCTTAAAAAACAAAAGCTCATACATTAAAGATATTTATTCTATAGAAGATTTATTGACGTTATGAAATTGTTCAATATAGATTGTCATATATCAGTAATATCTGACATAAAAAATATATTTGAATCTTTGGGTAATCAAGTAGATCATTGGTCTTTATCTGGTCATCGTTGGGTTTTTGATTTTGATAAATGTAAATCTCCAATTATCAATGAAGCTAATTGGACGAACTTAAATCAAGAAATGGTTGATCAATTTTATGACCATCATAAAGAAGATTTAGACAGTTATGACGCTTTTATATGCGCTTACCCACCGTGTTTTTTAAAGCTGTTTGAAAAATTCAACAAACCCATAATAGTAATAGCGGCGACGAGGTACGATCACCCATTCACTAATGATCAAACAAGGCTTGACTGGCTGGAGGACTCTTTAAAGAACAATAAAAATTTAATACTGACGGCAAATAATCAGTTTGATCAAAAATATTGTGAACATTTTTTAGGAAACAAGTGGGAGTGGATACCCAGCCTGTGCGACTATACAGAATCCAAGTATAATCCAAAAAAACAACAATCAATATTATTTAGCAAATTCAATGCTGACTTAGGATCGAATGTGTTACACCAGTCAAGCTTAGGAAATTATTCTTGGAAAGATTTATATTCCTACAAGAGCATTATCCATATGCCCTACAATATCTCAACTATGTCTATATTTGAGCAATATCAGGCTGGAGTTCCGTTAAATATTCCTAGTCTAAACTTTTTATTAGAACTCATAGATCAGGGTTATCCAGTGTTGACAGAGATAACATTCCCCACGAATGACCCAAAAAGAAATCGGGAAAAGTTCCTAAAAAAAGAATGGTTACAATATTCGGACTTTTATAATGGGACGGTGAAATGCAATTACCTTGACAAAAATTTTAAATTGAAATATAATGTAGCCAACACATCTAACAAAGATTCCATTTTTTCTAAATGGGAAAAAATCCTAGAGAAAATAAAATGAGTGGACAGATAAATAGAGGCAGTCAGTTAGGAGAATTAATTTTTAATTTGGTCAAAAACAAAGATTACAAAAAGTTTCTAGAAATAGGGACTTGGAACGGCCAAGGAAGCACAAAATGTTTTATAGACGCTTTATTGGAAAGAGACGATGATTACTCATTCACTTCTATCGAAGCAGATATTGGATTTTACGATCAAGCAGTAAATTTCCATAAAAATAATTTGTCGTCTAAAATTAAAATTATACATGGCACTATAATCAATGATTCAGATCTAATCCAGCCAAACTCTAACGAGGAAAAGAAATGGTTAGATAACGATTTAAAAAATTATAAAAATTGCCGAAATGTATGGGGAGATATACAAACAGAATTCGATGTTGTCCTTTTGGATGGAGGAGAATTTTCTACACATCAAGAGTTTTTAAAATTAAAAGACTCAACAAAAGTTTTCATATTAGACGATACAAAAATGGCCAAAACTAGTCAAGTATTGAAGGATTTAAGTGATGACCCTAGCTGGGCTTTAAATTGCTCTTCAAAAGATAGGAATGGTTTTGCGATCTTTACTAAAAAATGAATACGTTACAGATAAATAAAATCTCCAAACTGCATAACGGTAAGGATATTTTTTTCTGTAAAACTGATTTTATAGAGGAAGCTTTTATTAAAATACAGAACACTAAAAATGATGTAATATTTATTTCTGGGAATAGTGATTACTGCATAGATAACAGCTTGGTCAAAAAAGCCCCCAAAAATATAAAAAAATGGTTTTGCCAAAACAGGCTTTCTGATGATGGTTTACTAGAGTCCATTCCGATAGGAATAGAGAACGCAGTTCCATGTTCGATTGATGGTCATGGATACGTTTGGCCTCACGCAATAGAAAAGCCATCTATAATTAATCGTTTAAAAAACGAAGCTATACAAAACTGCATTAATTTGATCTATTCTAATTTTAATGTAAATACTAATCCAGCTCATAGAAATGAAATAAAACAATACATATCTAAATTAGATCACATAACTAAAGAAGAGTGTACTCTAAATTACGAGGATTTCGTAAAGGGTATATTGTCTCATGAAGCTGTCTTATGCCCTCAAGGTAATGGGGAAGGAGATAATCATAGAATATACGAAACACTTCATTTAGGAAAAGTTCCAATAACTTTTAATAACAAACAATTCAAATACTTACATCATAAATTTCCAGTTGTATTAATTGAAAATATCAAAGAGTTGAGTGATAAATATCTCATCGAAAATAAGATACGCGAAGCTCAGAGTAAATTCGATGATAAATATTTAGATGCAAATTACTGGATTGACAAAATAAAAAATGAAGCGCAAAAACGTAATACTACTAGGTAAAGGCTCTTTGGCTATAAAAATAGCAGAATGGTTTAAAAACAATCACAACTTAGTCGCTGTGATTCCAGATATGCCAGAGCCTGATTGGTCAGACTCTCTTGTAAATTGGTGCAAGAATAATAACGTTAAGTTTATAGAATCTGGAAATCACGAAGATTTAGATGCAGATATTACTATTGATTTGGCAATGTCTGTTTTCTATGGTAAAATTATAAAAAAATCTTTCATTTCTAGGTGTGACTCGATTATAAATCTTCATAATGCTCCTCTACCTAAATACAGAGGTGTTCGCCCAATAAACTGGGCGCTTAAAAATAAGGAAAGAGAGCATGGCGTAACTATACATAAAATTCACGAAGGTATTGATGATGGAGATATATTAGGATTAGTTAAATACCCTATTTATCCTGAGATTGAAGAAGTGGGCGATGTGTACAAAAAAGCTTTAGATTATGGATGGCTACTTTTCAAAGATGTAGCAACAAAGCTTGATTATTGCCTCTCGACTGCATCTCCACAATCTGAAGAATTTACCTACTATTCTAACAAGCAAAATCACCTGCTAGGTGATAGATCTAACTTCACAAGACAATGATAAGTGTAGATGTAGTTTGCTGGGATTCTAATCTGTATGTTCCACCGATATGGAATGACATACAAGCTCAGTCCTTAAACAATCATCCTGAATTTAGAATAAATAACATATTCACTACCGCACCTAGTCACGGACTAAATCAAACGCTTTTCAGAGAATCTCAGGCAGACATTCTTATTTCCATATGCCCAGATCAACACCCTTTCGGTTTTTCTGTTCAAGATATTCAAAAATATAAAAAGATAGTATTTATTGAAGTCGAACCTATTTATAATACAAATGCTATGAGCTTAGCTGCTCATAATAGATTTATATCTGAATGCAAAGGCGTTATTAGAGAGGACGATGTGATTTACTATTGCTCCAACCTAGACAGGGATCTTAGTCAAATGCCTTGCGTGAAAAAATCTTGGCATTCAGGTTTAAACTTATTTTTTCCTGAAAAACCCGCAAGAGAAAATAAAAAAATGCAGATAATCACCGATGCATCAGTAATTAACGCATGGAATGGTAGAAAATATTTTTTTGATAAATTCAACTCAATAGAAAATTTAACTAAAATAATGCATGTGGAATCACCAGATTGGGGATCTACAAGTCAATTAATATCAGAATCTAAAATATATCTAATCCCCCCACACCCATTAATTATCCACTGGCTTAGGTTTTCTAGAGCTTTACATTTAGGAGCTTTACCAGTTGTTGTTAACTATGATGGATGGCTTGAGGATAAAAATATCCAAAACGCTTATGAAGATATAATTAATGAAAACGGCAAAACTTGTTTATTAACTAATTTGGGCGAATTTGACAAAACTATCGAACTACTAAGAGATGAAGACTATGTAGATTCTTTATTAGACAATATTTATAATAAAGATTTATACGAATATAGTATCGAAAGTGTGTGGAATAATTTGTATAAACATTTAAAATCTTGTATATGAAAATAGGGATTATAGGAATGGGTTACTGGGGGAAGATCATCCTTAGAAATTTAATCGAACTGGGTTACTCAGATATAATCGTCTGTGAACAAAGAGAGATAGATTGGTCATCCATAGGTTCTAAATTCCATGTTGAAAAAGATTACAAAAAATTAGAGTGTGATAAGGTCTTTGTTCTCACTCCAGCAACAACTCACTACGAGATTTGCGATCACTTCTTATCTAAGGGCGTTGATGTTTTTTGCGAAAAACCTTTAGACCAGAATATCGATAGGTGTAAAAAACTTTTTGAGCTAGCTCGTAAGAAAAATGCGATTTTGTTTGTGGACTGGTTATTCTCTTTCAATCCTGCTGTGCATCAAATCAAGTCCCTAATAAAACAGCTTGGAAAACCAACCAATATTATAGCGAACCGAATGAACTTTGGTCCAGAAAGATTTGATGTAAATGCTAGGTGGGATTTGGCATCTCACGATGTCTCAATCGCTTGTTTTCTTCTAGATGAAAATCCTGAAAGCGTAAAGTGGTTGGATTTTAAAAGAAACGCAAAATCCAAACAAGATGACAGTGTTGTAGGGATTTTATCTTTTGAGCAAACATGTGTTCAAATTAATGCAAGCTGGTCTTACAACATAAAAAATAGACTATATACGATTGAATTTGATGAAGGGTTTTTATATTGGGATGATTCTAACCAGTCTATCTTATTCAACTCTGAACAGATTAATGTTAGTAAGCAGTCTCCACTACACAATTCAATAAATGAATTTTTCTCTAGGAAGTCAAATGAAGAACTTACCGAAGTAATCACTAATATTTTAAATAAATGAACGTACAATTTAATGATTTAAAAAGCCAATGGAACTTGATTAAAAATGATTGTTTAAGTGACATAAATTCACTTTTTGAAAACTCAAATTTTATTCTTGGTAAGCAGGTTAATGAATTCGAAAAAGAATTCGCTCAGTTTATTGGTTGTAAATATGCTATTGGCGTATCAAATGGAACTGATGCCATCAAATTAGCAGCACAATCCCTAAATTTAAAAGGTAAAAATTTATTTATAATACCATCAAACACTTTTGTAGCAACCATTTTTGGGGTCGAACAAGCTTATCCAGAGGCGACTTTTGAAATGATTGATTGTAATGAATACCATCAGTTAGATATGGATTTGCTGGAATCTAGGTTGTCTGCTGTTGGTCATGAATACGATAATGTAGTTGTTGTGCCTGTCCATCTTTATGGCTATACTGTTGACATGGATAAGCTGCAATCCATTACAAATAATTACAATTGCCTTGTTTTAGAAGACGCATCTCAATCTCATGGGGCAGAATATAAAAATCAAAAAACAGGTTCTATTGGAGATGTTTCCGCTTTCTCTTTATACCCGGGTAAAAATTTAGGTGCAGCGGGAGATGCGGGAGTAATAACAACTAACAATTCCGACATTTATCATAAATTACTAAAATTGAGAAATCTTGGGTCATCAAAAAAATACATACATACGTTAAAAGGATTTAATAATAGGCTTGATACTATACAAGCGATAATATTAAAACACAAATTAAAATTTTTAGATGAATGGAATCAAGCTAGAAGAGATGTCGTGAAGCTATTTGAATCTAAGATAACTAACTCTTCGATTGTTAAACCTAAAACGCCAAAAAACTGCCTTCCAGTTCACCATATTTATCCTATTTTAACTGATGATCGACAGGGTTTTATAAACTACTTAAACGAAAAAGGTATCCAAAGCGGAATCCACTATCCAATTATAATAAACAAAATGGAAATGTATTCAGATAAGTTCAGTTTACATAATAACGCTTATGAGTTTAGCCAAAAAATGGTTAGTCTGCCAATACATCCATTTTTAAATGATAATCAGGTTGAATATATTTGCGATCAAATAAATAAATATTGATAAACATTTCACATGAATTATAATACTCAGAAATAATGAACGGTTTTGAGGAGACATACTACGGAAAAAAAATTGATCATATGGACATTCTAAATATTGAAGATGCTAAAAAATGGCTATCAGGAAGAGAATGCATTGTCGTTACTGGTGTTACTGGTCAGGATGGTAGTCATATGGTAGATTTTCTTCTTAAAAATACCGATTATATTGTTTTTGGTTGCGTTCGTCGTTTGAGTGTTTACAATCACGATAATATTTCTCACATCAAAAGTGATAGATTTAGGTTGATTAATTTTGATCTTACTGACGCAAACCTCATCTCCAGAACAGTTGAGTCTTTAAAGCCAAAATATTTTATTAATCTTGCTGCTCAAAGTTTTGTTGGAAGCAGCTGGGATTTTGCTTTACAAACTTGGGAGACAAACTCTACTTCAGTTTTAAATATACTTGAATCTATTAGAATCCATTGTCCTTCTTGCAGATTCTATCAAGCTGGCTCCTCAGAAGAGTTTGGAGACGTTTTGCATTCTCCGCAATCAGAGTGTCACCCTTTACGCCCAAGAAGTCCATATGGAGCTTCTAAAGCCGCTGCGAGACAATTGATAAAAGTTTGGCGAGATTCTTATGATTTGTACGCTATTCAGGGTTGGTTATTCAATCACGAAGGCACTCGTCGAGGGGAAGAGTTTGTTACTCGCAAAATTACTAAGAACGTAGCTCGTATTCAAAAAGAATATGCTAGCGGAGAGTTTAAACCTCTAGAATTGGGCAACGTAGATGCCATGCGAGATTGGAGTGACGCTGAAGATTTCGTCGAAGGTATTTGGTTAATGCTTAATCAAGAAAAACCTAAAGAATATGTTCTTTCTTCAAATGAAACTCACACTATTCGGGAGTTTGTAGAGGAAGCGTTTAATTTTGCTGGCTTTGGTTCCGAGAAGTGTCGTTGGGATGGTCATGGGGTCAATGAGAAATATTACCACGAAGATAAGATTCTAGTACAGATCAACACAGACTTTTATCGCCCCGCTGAAGTTGAGCTTCTTTTGGGGGATTCTAATTTAGCTAGAAAAGAATTAGGTTGGAAGCCAAAAACAGATTTTTTAGGTTTAGTGAGAAAAATGGTTGCACACGATATTGATCTATGCTAGGATAACTTTATGCCAAGAGGTAAAAAGCAATGCCCTAGCTGCGAAGATTTTGTCGCAACTAGGGCTTCTTGTTGTGGTTGTGGTCATATCTTTACAAAAAAGAAAGTTGGCGAATCTAAAAAGGCAAAACCTAAGACTGGCAAACCCAAGATAAGCAAAATAGACATCTTAAAAAGGCTAGTTGAAGACCCTAAAAATAATAAAAGATTTTTTTATGCTAGGGAGATGAAGATGCTGAATGATTTAGTGGACCTCTATTCACTTGAATTCATGAATGTGGTCAACCTCGGTAGGAGATTTGAATCCTTAGCTTACTTTAAACATTCAAAAGTTAAGGAGAAGCTTGACAGGAGGTTCAGAGAGTTTAATTATGTGACAGACAAGTCACGATACCCCGAATACAATCTAGGTGAAAAAAGCGGCGAAGATCGATTCGTCAAAAGAAAGAAGAGAACAGTAAAAGACTTTTTAGAAGAAGAATAATATGGCTAATAAAAAAACAATAGGAACACTCGACTCCAAAAATCTAGTTGGTAATTTTTTGAAGAATAATAAAGAAGATCACTTTAACTATGAAGAGCAGGTAAACTACAGGGTATCAAGCGGATCTCTGGAGTTCGATCATCATCTTGATGGAGGCTTTGGCCCCGGGTTGCATAGGTTTGTCGGAATGAATGAAGGGGGGAAGACTTCAGCCTCTTTAGAGGTGATGAAGAACTTCTTAAAGATGCCTAAATCAAAAGGGGTTTACTTCAAAGCAGAAGGTAGACTTTCTGACGAAATGATTAAGAGGTGTGGAGTAAAGTTTGTCTTCAATCATGAAGAGTGGGAGGAAGGCACATGCTTTGTGTTTGAGTCTAATATTTACGAGACTGTAGTGGATTTAATGCGCCAACTGGTATCCTCAAATGACGAGAAAAATAAATATTGTTTTGTTCTAGACTCTGTTGATGGGTTAATCAAGAAAGCTGATAATGCGAAAACGTTTGAAGACGCTGTTCAAGTAGCTGGAGGAGCAAACATTGCAGCTACATTTATGAAGAAAATGTCAATAGCTCTTGGGAAAAGGGGTCATATGGCGATCTTCGTTTCTCAGGTTAGAGCAGATATTAAGCTAGACCCATACTCAAAAGCTCCCGTTCGCCAGACAACCGCGACAGGTGGCAATGCTCTACTTCACTTCGCCAACTGGATCATTGAGTTTGAGCCTCGCTTCGGTGGAGATCAGATACTACTTAATCCATCTGTCAAAAAGATGGACCCCAAGACTAATCCAGCTATTGGACATTACGCTAAAGTCGTTGTAAAAAAATCTCCAAACGAAAAGACTAATACTCGGATATCTTACCCGATACGTTATGGAAGAACTGGTGGTAATTCAATCTGGGTAGAGAAAGAGGTTGTTGGAACTCTTGAAGCTTGGGAGTTCATCAAAAAGGCTGGAGCTTGGATTTCGATCACAGAAGATTTTAGAGAAGTTCTTTCTGAAGGAGGCTTTTCGCTTCCTGAAAAAGTTCAGGGGGAGAATAAGTTATTTTCTTTGATTGAAGATGACTCAGCTCTCTGTCAATATTTAGTAGCATATTTTAAGAAAATGTTTAGCGGTCAAGAATGAAATTTTACTCTACAGACGGCAAGTTAAGAAACCTCAAAAATCCCAGAAAATATCATATAGATTGGGAAGCTTCTAGTCGCAGTAAGTTTCAGAAAAGCGTTAAAGATTTCCTCTATCCATACTGGAGTAGCGATGTTGTTTTTGAAGAGTTTAAGGTTGTTGGTAGTCGATTGTCATTAGACTTTTACAATGCTAATAAAAAAATAGCTATTGAAGTTCAGGGCGCTCAACACACCAAATATGTCAAACATTTTCATAAGAACAGATTTAAGTTTTTAGACCAACTTAAAAGAGATCAAAAAAAGCTCGACTTCTGCGAGATGAACGATATAAAACTGGTAGAGATATACCCAAATGACACTGTGGATCAGTCATTTTTTGAAAACCAAGATATTTACCTATGAGCAAAGATGAAGAAGCATTCTCAATCCCAAGTGGATTTGTGGAGAAACTGTATGAAATTTCTGGAGATTCCGATAAGCACAAGGGAGTTATTATGATTGCAGCCAATGAATCTGGCGATCCAATTATTTACACCAAATTTGATTCTATGATAACCGAATTAGGTTTAACTAAAGCTCTTAGTCAGTACCTTGATAGAATAGAAAAAGAAAACGAACAGCCTAATGATCTATAGCTACGAATTAGAAAAACAGCTTTTAGCTGGACTACTAAAAGACCCACCCTCCCTTATTGAGATTTCTAATTTCATTAGCCATAAGGATTTTTATTCTGAAGCTTCTTTTTTACATGCTACCATTTTCAGGGTAATTAAACAATCTGTTGATGCGGGGGAGGAGCTAGATAATATTATTTTGGCTCAAAGGGTTAATGAAGTTGGACTCAGCTTTGAAGGAAATATCAATGCTGCTGATTACATTAAGTCTCTCGCTATGCGATCTGTTCCTTCAGGGAATTTGATTAAAACAGCAAAGGAGCTTAAGAAGTTCTCCATCAGAAGAGAGATCGTAGAGTCTTCAGAGTTGATCTCAAAGAAGATGAAGGGGATGGCTCCAGAGTCCACTTATAGAGAGATTGTCGAAACAGCCGATCAGATCTACAACTCTAAGATTAACCTGTTTGATATTGGAAGCGATATTCCTGAAAATATCTATGAAGATATGGAGCATATGATCGAGGAGCGAGGTAATAATCCAATCGAAGAGTTTGGAATGATGGGGCCGCATGATAAAGTAAATGATATTTACGGTTCTCTTTTACGCCCGGGTAATATCACCGTCATTGTCGCTCGTTCTGGAGTTGGCAAGACTCAGTTCTGTATGGATTATGCAACTAAGGTTGCGCTAAAATACGATGTTCCAGTTTTGCATTTTGATAATGGTGAAATGAGCAAAGAGGAACTGATCATGCGTCAGTGTGCGGCTCATTCTGGAGTCCCAATGCATCTTCTTGAAAGTGGCAAATGGAGACAAGCTGGGCAGGATGTGGTGGATAAAGTTAGATCTGTATGGCCAAAAATAAGTAAATTAAAATTTTATTATTACAATGTGGGTGGGATGGATGTTGATGTAATGATTAATACTCTTAAAAGATTTTACTATTCAACTGTTGGCAGAGGAAACAAAATGGTTTTCTCTTTCGATTATATTAAAACAACTAACGATTCTACAGGCAACAAGAATGAGTGGCAGATTGTTGGTGAGATGGTAGACAAGTTTAAGAGATGCATCCAGAAGGAAGTTCTTGAAAACGGAGATCCAGTTATCCCAATGATCACTTCTGTTCAGTCAAACAGGAGCGGTATCACAACTAACAGAAACTCACAAAACATTATTGATGACGAAAGTATTGTATCTCTCTCTGATCGAATCACACAGTTCTGTTCCCACATGTTCATCATTAGGCGTAAGACGGAGGATGAGATACAGTTGGAGGGCCAGCGGTTTGGCACTCATAAGATGATCAGTGTTAAGTATAGAAGTTTGGGTAGAGACATAGCTGGAGCTATTGAACCAGTCCAAGTTGAAGATTCCCTTAGAAAGAACTTTATCAATTTAGACTTCAATAATTTTAATATTACGGAGTGTGGCGACTTGAGAGATATTGTCGCTGTACAAAATGGAAATCCACAATTAGATGACAGTATACCAGATGCACCAGCAAGGCAAAACAGAAACGACATCCCAGAACTTGGTTCCTTCTGAAGAGTTTGAGAAGGTCTTAATTTCAATAGGTTATAAACTTATCGATTGTGGTGATCACTGGAGATCGCAAGCTTTATATCGTAATGGGGACAATGCTACCGCTTTAAAAATTTATAAAAATACAGGAGTCTGGATGGACTTTGTAGAACCTAAAGGATCTTTACCTTTTGATGCTTTAGTTCGAATGACTGTGGGAGATGACCACAAGGTCTCTGAAACTTTAAAAAAAATAAAAAGCGATAAAGTTTATGTCGCCCAAAAAGTAGACAGAATAGAAATGGAACAAATTTATCCAGAAGATTGCTTAGACAAACTTTTCCCAAATTACAAGTTTTACAAAGATCGTGGGATCTCAGAGGAAACTCAAAGAGCTTTTAAAATTGGCTTGGCTGGAGTAGGCAAAATGTACCGTAGGATGGTCTTCCCCATCTACAACCAAGACAATCATATTATTGGTTTCTCTGGTCGGAAGATAGACGATCATAACGATTTTCCTAAATGGAAGCATATCGGTAAAAAGAATACTTGGGTATACCCTGCATGCATTCAGGACAATGAGTGCAGTGCAGAAATCGACCGTCGCAGTCAAGTTATCTTGGTTGAGAGTATAGGTGATGCAATGGCTTTATATGATCAAGGCGTTAAAAACGTTTTAGTTTTGTTTGGGCTTTCTGCTAGCTCTAATATTATTAATTATTTGTCTAGCAAAGTCTTAGACGATATTTACATTTCAACTAATAATGATTCTAAATCCTCACAGAATAGAGGATTGATAGCTGCGATTAAGAACTATCTGAAGCTAGCAAAGTATTTTGATTTAGATAATCTTACTATCAAACTTCCTCAAAATGGAAATGATTTTGGAGAAATGTATCAGAGTGGCTATAATATCAATAACTGGCTTAGTAGGCATATAGACCAACAAGAGCAAAAAGATTATATTAGTAATTTTGTCTCTAAGAATCCAACCTTATTCACTAAGACGGAAAGTAAAATGGCCAAAAAAATAAATGATTGAACCTAAAACAGCTTTATCCGCGAGTAGAATTAAGACTGCCCAAGGTTGTTCTTGGTTGTATTGGTGCAAGTATAAGCTGAAGCTCCCTGATACTAGCAATGACGGAGCGAAAAGGGGTTCTATCTGTCACTTAATATTTGAACTCTTAGGAGAGAAAAAACGAAAGTCTCATTATGACAAAATCATGGAGGCTCAAGATGTTTTCGCCGTACCTTCTATTGAGCGTTTAATAATGAAGCATGCTCGTCGCGAAGAAGTTGATGACGAGGATAATATTCAATTAATCAAAGAGATGACCTTTAACGGTCTTAACTACGATTTCTTTGGTGGAGATTTAGACAAGCCTACAAAAGGACTTTCTGAGCAGGACTTCGATATTGTAAAGAACGATGGTCAGATAGCTTACAGGATCAGAGGCTTTATTGACAAACTCTTTTTGTATAAAAAACAAAAGTTTGCTTTGATTAGAGACTTCAAGACTAGCAAGGATGTTTTCAAAGGTAAAGATCTTGAAGACAACATGCAGGATTTGATGTATAGCTTGGCTACAAAACATCTGTATCCAGAATACGAAAACAAGCAGAGCGAATTTTTATTCTTAAAATTTGAGTTAGATCCAGACGCAAAAAAAAGTGGAGTGATGAGAATGGCTCCTTTGAGCGACGAGGATCTTTTCGGGTTTGAATTACAGTTAACCGAGATTCAAAAGTATCTTGACAGCTTCTCTGAAGATGATGCCCTAGCTAATATGGCTTCAGATCAAGGTTTTCCTTCGGATAAATCATTTAGCGGTAGACTTCTCTGTGGTTTTGCGACCCAAAAAGGAGAACTAAAAAAAGATGGAACAAAAAAGTGGCACTGTGCCATGAAGTTTGATTTCTTTTATTACGTTTTTAAAAATGCAAATGGCCAAATTGTAGGCTCCTGCTTTGAGGAGGAGTTTTCGGAGGATGCTGTTCCAGAGGGATGCACCCACGAAATTCAATATTATAAGGGTTGCCCGTCTCATTGTTCTTGATCTTTGTTCAGAGTTGTGTAGAATGAGGGAGTAATGATCCCAGTATTTAAATCTACATACTCGTATGGCAAAAGTATCTTGACTCTCAAAGGCGAGTCAGAAGATTGTGGTTCAGACTCCCTGATCGAAATGTGCCTTGATAATGGGATCAAGGATGTTATTCTGGTGGAGGATAACCTTACGAGTTTTATGAAGGCATTTAAAGTCTGTTTGGATAACGATTTGAATTTGTATTACGGATTGAGACTCACCTTCTGCAATGATATGAAGGAGGATTCCAAAAGCTCTAGTCATAAAAATATTATCTTCGCAAAGAATGACGAAGGTTGTAAGTTGCTAAATAAAATTTATTCTTGTGCTTTTACGGAGGGAGATGGCTGCATAGACTACGCTGCATTCAAAGAGTATTGGGACAGTTCAGCCCTATCCTTTGTGGTTCCCTTTTACGACAGTTATCTTTACGAGAATAATTTTCATCAAAAAAACTGTATCCCTAATCTAGAAGGACTAAATCCTGTTTTCTGGAGTGAAGACAACTCTCTCCCTTTCGACCACCTACTAAATGCTAAGCTTGAAGAAGCTGTAAAAAGAAAGCAATATAAGGTTGTCAAGACGAAGACCATACTTTACAAAGAGAAGAAGGATGTCGAAGCTCTCCAAACATACAAGATTCTTTCGAATAGATCCTTTGGTAAAGAATCAACCCTTAGTAGCCCAAACTTAAGTCATTTTGGAAGCGAAGAGTTTTGTCTGGAAAGTTACCTTGAACAGTCATGAATGATCAATTATTGAGATTTGACAAGAAGCAGAAGTATCTAGTGTTAGACACAGAAACTGAAGGCTTAAATTTGATCAAGTCAAAACCATACCAAGTGTCTTGGATTATAGCTCAAGGAGATACCATCTTAGAGAAGAATAATAGGTATATTTGGTGGGAAGACTTAAAGATGTCTGAAGATGCAGCTAGAATTACAAGATTTGATAAAGATTTTTATAAATCACAAGCTGAAGATCCGAAAGTGGTTTGGGATGACTTCTCTAAAGAGCTTTACAATCCAGAATACAGGGTTGTTGGTCAGAATCTCTTAGGATTTGATGTGTATATGATTAATGTCTGGAGAAAGTTGATGGGCTTGGGGTCTGATCATTCTTATGTGAACAGAATTATAGATACTCTTAGTTTGGCTAGAGCTATAGCAAAAGAGGATAAGCCTGATTTTGACAACTTCATATGTTGGCAGTACGGTTGGAACAGTTTTTTCCAACGGGGCTTGCGAACAGGGCAAGCAGCACTACTAAAAAAGTACAATATTCCTCATGATAAGAATAGATTGCATGATGCTCTTTACGATATTGAAATGAACTTCAAGATTTTCAGAAAGCAGTTATTTAATATAGAGCTATGAGATACAAAAATCCATTTCCAGCTGGAGTAAAGCTGCCAGAGATTGTAGTCCCAAAAGAAATTCTTGATGAATTGGGTTTAGAGGAGGGCAGTCCAAACAAAGAGATCCTATACGAGCTTTCTAGAAAAGGTTTGAGGGAGAAGGGAATTACTAAACTCTCAAACAGTAAGGAGTACTATGATCGGACGATTATGGAGCTTGAGATTTTTGAAGAGTTAGGATTTATTGATTATATCCTTCTCAACTGGGATGTACTCTACTATTGTAAAAAGCAAGATATCCCGACAGGCGCTGGTCGAGGATCTGCGGCAGGTTCATTAGTCCTGTATCTTTTAGGTGTAACAAATATTGACCCAATTGAATATGACTTATTTTTTGAAAGATTCGTATCTAGAAGTAGAGCAAAACAAATTGAGCATGGCGGTGAAATTTTTCTTGACGGCTCTCTTCTTGCTGACGTTGACAACGATATTTCTTATAATCGCAGGAGTGAAGTCGTTGAGTATATTGAGAAAAAATATAAAGGGCGAACGTCCAAAATCTTAACTTTGAATACACTTAGCGGTAAGCTCTGCATGAAGGAGTGCGGTAAAATTGTATCTGAACTTAAGGAGATGGATGTAAATCAAATTAGCGACAGTATTCCAAAGCAGTTTGGAAAGGTGGCTAAATTAAAGGTAGCTTATGAAGAGAGCGAGTCATTTAAGAAACATGCAGACAATAATCCTAAAGCATTTAAGATAGCTAGAAAACTGGAAGGTCTAGTGAAAAATACTGGAGTGCATCCTTCAGGGATTTCTATTTGTTACTATCAACAGTCAGACATCATGCCCCTGCAAAAGACTAATGATGGATCTTTAGTTTCAGGTTACGATATGGATGATGTTGCTAGCTTGAGTGTCAAGTTTGACATTCTGGGCTTGAGGACTTTATCAGTTGTTAATGATGTTTGCGAAAGGTTAGGTCTGGATGTAAATGATATTGATCCTCACGACCCTTTGATTTATACAGCCTTGTCTGACCTGCAAAACCCTCAAGGGCTGTTTCAGATCGAAGCGGATACAAACTTCAAAGTATGCCAAAAGATTGCGCCAAGAAATCTTGAGCAACTTTCCGCTGTGGTAGCTATTGCTAGACCCGGAGCGTTAGACTTCAAAGATCGCTATGCTGAATACGCTAAGACTGGAGAGTCTCAATCAGTGCATGAGTTCTTTGATTCTGTTCTAGACTACACGGGGGGTATTCCTCTTTATCAGGAGCAATTAATGAAGATGGCTGTGAAGGTCGGGTTCAGCTTAGACGATTCAGAACAGCTTCGTCGTATTGTCGGCAAGAAGAAGATTGATCAAATGCCAGCGTGGAAGGCTAAGATTAGCGAGAAGGTTAGCCAGCTTGAAAATCCAGATCCTGTTATAGCTGATGTTCTGTGGAAGGTAGCTGAAGACTCAGCAAACTACTCATTCAACAAATCCCACTCAATTAGTTATGCGTATTTGGCAGCTATTACAGTTTATTTAAAATTTAAATATCCAAAAGAATTCTTTTTAAGTCTTTTGAGGTTCGCTAAGTTTGAGCCAAATAGCCATGAAGAAATAGCAAAGATATCTCAGGAGTTAGCTAATTTTGATATTACGCTTCTACCGCCAGATCTCAACAAATCAGATATTGACTTCAAGATTGAGGGTAAGGACATCAGATATGGTCTTAATTCAATCAAGGGCGTTTCTGAGAAGGTTTTGATTAATCTTCTAGATTTCAGAGAGGGTTCTTTTGCAAACAAGTATGAGGTGTTTGTGGTAGCGAAGCAGGTTGGTCTTAATATCGGTGTATTATCTAGTCTAATTCAAGCTGGTCTTTTGGAATCTTTTGTTGATGGCAATCGTTCCGATTTAGTTTTGGAGGCTCAAGTTTTTAATGCCTTAACAGATAGAGAGAAAAGGAACTTCATAGCGTTAGGCGAGAACTATAATTACAATATAATAGACTCGATTAATGATGTCATAACTAATGAAATGGTTGCAGATGACAACAAAAAGATTTTCAGAGATACCAGAATCAATACTCTAAAGAAAAAGTGGGAGCCTTACAAGGAGATTTGCAGACTCAATAAACACTCTATTAAGTATGCGAACTGGTATTTCGAAACTAAGCTTTTGGGTTACAGTTACTCTTATAGCATCAGGGATATATTTAAGCACCCTGAAGATTACCAATGCTCTGAATCCGTGAAGATGGCGGGTGACAGATCTGAAGTGAGATGTGTTGGCGTATTAGCTGACATAACTAAGAGAACAAGCAGAAACGGCAATAAATACGCTAGGTTAGAACTTCATGACGAAAAAGGCGCAATTAATGCGTTATTTATGGATAGTAATAGAGAATCACGCTTGACAGATTACCTTGATGCTGGTAATAAATTGCCCAAGAAAGACGATGTGGTCATACTTACGGGGAGTAAGGGTGATGACATAATATTTGCCAACACAATAAATACTTTAAAAGATAAGATTTATATGAAGCTTTCTCAGGTAAAATAAGCGTAACTATATATGATGTCTCTAACCGATTACAATCTGACTCCAAAAGCAAAAAAAGCTATAAAGGACGCTAAATTTTTCGCTAAATCAAATGACCATGCTCTAATTAGGATACCTCACTTATTCTACGGTTGCTTATGCAACCTTTCTGATAGAGTTCGACTTTTGCTTGAGAGCAGGGGTATTGAATACTCATCTAAAGAATATATAAAAGATTTTAAAAGTTTTTGCATTAACAATGAAGGCTACTTCTCAAGATCCAAAAACGAAAATGCTTGGCATTCTGAACTCAATGATGTTATATCTGATGCCAAGTCATTCGCTGACGATAATGAGGACTTTTTTATTGGAGTAGATCACATACTGTACTGCATTTTATCTTCTCAATTCTGTAAGGCTATAGAATCAGATTCCTGCGATGTTTTGAGCATGTCTGAGGTTCTCCTTGAATTGATTATAGATGCTAATTTAGCAATCCCTAAATCGGAAGTTTTTTCTCTTGAATCTAAGCCTTCAGAAGAGTTTTTAGACTTACTCAAGACATCTATGGGGAATGAGCCTTCTGGATTCTTATCTGAGTACTGCGTGAATCTTAATGATCAAGCTAAGCAAGAAAATCAAGTCCCTATAACCTCAAGAGATGAGGAGATAGATAGTTTGATTGAGATTTTGTCAAAAAAGAATAAAAGTAATGCTGTATTACTGGGAGATTCGGGAGTTGGTAAAACAGCAATTGCTGAAGGGCTAGCTCAAAAAATAGTTAGGGATGAAGTTCCAGCCCATATCAGCTTGTGTACCGTATACAGCGTTGATATGGCATCTATGGTAGCTGGCACTCAATACAGAGGTCAGTTTGAGGAGAGATTCAAAGGCTTACTGAAAGATGTCGAATCTCACCCTGAAGTAATCTTATTTATTGATGAAATTCATACCTTGATGGGCGCTGGTAACTCCAGCGAGAACGGTATAGACGCTTCAAATATGCTCAAACCTGCTCTTGCCAGAGGGGACGTTAAATGCATAGGGGCTACAACCTTCAAAGAGTACGAAAAGTCTTTTGGGAAAGACCCCGCTCTTAAAAGAAGGTTCGATAAGGTCGAGGTAAAAGAGCCAACAAAAGACCAAACGCATCTTATGATTAATAATAGTATTTCATACTATGAAAATTTTCATAGAGTTAAATACTCAAGAAAAAACATTCAAGATATATTAGATCTTAGCGAAATCTATTTATCGAATAAGAAGTTTCCTGAGAAAGCTTTTGATATTATCGACCAAGTTGGAGCTAAAGCAAAAATCGATCAGGACTACCCCACTGAAGGCTTGGTTAATATTAGAGAAAGGTTTTCTACAAAGGGCAAAGATTCAGACACTGAGGAAGAATCAGGAAGATTAATTAAAGAATACATTAAAGATTTAGTCTCTTATATAGATAAAGAAGACAAGAAAAGAAAAGTTTCAAGGAATCATATTCTTGAGGTTTTCGAAAAAAAGACGGGCATACCTAAAAAAATAATTGGAGAAAGTAACAAATCTTTTTCTAATTTTAAAAAGAAGATGCGGTCAGAAATATTTGGGCAAGAGGAAGCTTTAGATAGAATTTACAACATCCTCTCTTCTGTAAAGGTGGGACTAAACGATCCAAATAAACCTTTGGCTAACTTCCTATTTGTCGGCCCAACTAGCGTTGGCAAGACATTTACAGCCAAGAATATTTCCAAACACTTTTTTGGTAACAAGAATTCATTCCTTCAAATCAATATGAGTGAATACCAAGATAAGACTGGCATCTCTAAATTGCTTGGAGCAAATGCTGGCTATGTTGGCCATGAAGATGGGGGAATCCTAAGTGAATTTGTTATAGATAATCCAAACTCTGTTATTTTGTTTGATGAGATTGAGAAGTGTGATCCCAAAATTCTAGATCTACTCCTGCATCTACTCGACGAAGGTTACATCTCAGACAGCTTCAATAGACGTATTGACTTCTCAAAATGCATTATTGTGATGACAACAAACATTGGCCACAAAGAAGCCACAAAAAACACAATGGGGTTTATGTCTGAAAATAATGAGCAGGATTCTTATAAAGAAAGTTTGAGTAAATATCTACGACCAGAGCTAATAGCTAGAATACAAAATACCTTAATCTTCAATACGCTAAATGATGAGATTATGGCGAATATTGTGGGTGTAGAAATAAAAAAGATTAAAAATCGTTTATCTGACAAAGGCATTAATCTTTCTGTTCCCAAGGCAATCCAGAAGTTTCTAGTTGAGGAAATTAAAGCTAAAAAACTAAATGCTAGGAACATAAAAGCTCTAGTTGTGAAGCTAATTCAGTTTCCATTAGCCTCATTTATGATGGATGAAGAAAAAAATAAGAAATTATCACTAAAAATTGTTGACAAAACCATCAAAGTTTACTAATATACAAATATGAGTAAGTCAGTTCTAAAAGCTATTCGTAATTCAAAAGGCCGTTTTTTCGGTCTTTACACCAAGCAGGGCGAATCTCTTAACGCTCAGCTTCAGTCTGAAACAGATCAAACAATTGTGATCTATGATCGCAATTTTAATCGTACCCGCCGTTTAGCGAAGACCAGTATCGCTGGAGTTCGTTCAGATTCTCGCACCTTTGGTCGAGTTCGTTAATTTTAATAGGTAATATTGGGTTGTAGCCATAACGCAAGACCCGTCCCTTTAAAAGGGGCGGGTTTTTGTTATAATACATTGTGAAAAGCGATTTTATATTTAAGGATAGGTTATACACCTTGCCATCTAGCGGTAGGGTAACAGGCGCTGAGACTAAAATAATTAAAAAAATTATATCTTTCTCTAAATGTAATATTAAAATAGATAATCTTTTATTGGTATGTGTTGAAGAAGATTATGATTTCTACCATATATACAGTGGATCTAATATATTTGATTTAAAATTATCATTAGACCATGAAAGTGAAAAATTTAATAGAGAGATAAAAAATACAAAGCTTTGCAAGTCTAAGTCTGTTCCAAAATATGTGGATAGTGGAGTGGTTAAAGTGGGAGATAAAATATCATATTTAATTTGCGAATCCAATAGATCAGAATCTTTATTTGATTATGGGAGATCTCACCTATCATCTAATTTAGATTTATTTGCTGATTTCTATTGTGACTTTGCTTCAAACAGCAATTATAAATTACTGTACAAAACCCTACTATCCGACTTAATGAAAGAAGCGGATATTAATTCTGTTTTCGACCTAGACCAAAAGTCTTATATACAGAATAATTCTGATTACGATAAATGCGAAACTATAATTAATGAATTAATATCGGATATCTCAAGCAGATTAAACGTTTTGCCTAAAATTTACACAGGTAATATAATCGGGGATTTCGATAAAAACTCAGTCTTTACTGAGGGGAATAATTTTTCATTCAAAGATCTTAGGTATGGATGCAAGGGTCATGTGTATTCTGACATAGCTAACATTACTTTATATTACGGATTTAGTAAGCCTGTAGAAAAAACTCTTCTACAGAAAATTACTCAAAAAATGTCTTTAACTGCTGACAATAACCTATACAATCAATTTTATGAATTGGAGTTAAGGAGGAAAGCTCTTCATTACCTTCTTCAATATCTCAAAGAGGTGTATATTTATGAATCCTCTAGGATTGAAGTGATTATCAATCTAATTGATTCTTTCGCTCAAAGTTTTGACAGGATCTGTAAGATACCAATAATCAGAGATAACAGGGAGTTTATTGTAAGTAATATCGCGGAGCCAATAATAGAATCTGACACTAAAGATTAATTATTGAATTGTGAGTCATTTTATATATCATCGTTTATGATTGTTCAGCTTTACAAACCTAACCCCAGAAATACTGGTTGCGCTTTTAGTTGCGATATTGGTAGCGCCAACCAGAAAGGCGAACCTTGTGTTTATGTCAGGGCAGTTAGGCAGTTTTCTTGGGATGACAAAAAGAAGACTGGTTCTTTCTCTCAAAATTCGAAAAACCCAGAGGCTTCGATTTCAATTAAATTAAACGAGGTCGAAATTGGAGGTTTGATTCACGCTATTGAAAAAAATACCGAGTTCAAAGCTTACCATTCTTACGAGGATAACAAGACTCAAATCTCATTTAAACCGTGGGAGAGAAATGGACGACCAAACGCTTTTTCTTTTGGTATTATTAGAAATTCTACAAACAAGTTTGGTATAGGGGTAGAAATGTCAGAGGCTTACTGTTTGCTTGAATTTTTCAAGTTCGCACTGCAAGAGCTTTACGCTTACCGTTTGACTAAAAACGAAGAAATTAAATCACGACAGTGAAAAAAAAAGTTTTAATTCACTCTAATTCCTGCAAAGCCTTTACGGGGTTTGGCAAGAATAAGAAGAATATCATGCGTTACCTATATAATACAGGTAAGTATGAGTTGATTGAGTTGGCTAATGGGTTGGAGTGGTCCAACCCCCTACTATCTTTAATGCCTTGGAAAGCTGTGGGAGCTTTGCCCCCCAGACAATCCTTACAGGGTATGAATCAAGATATGCAAAGAGCGGAAGGTTATGGTCTATCTGCTGTTGACCGCGCTGTAAAAGAATTTAAGCCCGATGTTTATATCGGCATAGAGGATATTTGGGCTTTTAAAGATTACCATCATAAGCCTTGGTGGAATAAGATCAACTGTATGATCTGGACTACCTTAGATAGTTTGCCAATTCTTCCTCAAGCTATAGAATACGCGCCAAAAACAAAAAACTATTATGTCTGGGCTAGCTTTGCAGAAAAAGCAATGAGTCAACTCGGATACGACCATGTAAAGACTCTCCGAGGCTCTCTAGAGTATGATAATTTTGTTCGCCTGTCAGATGAAGATCGTTTAAAACTAAGAGAGCGTCATGGCTTGTCTGATGAGTTTATTATAGGTTTTGTATTCAGAAACCAACTCCGCAAGTCAGTACCAAACTTACTTGAAGGGTTCAAAGCATTTAAGAAAAATAATCCAGATTCAAAAGCTAAACTATTACTACATACTCATTGGGTAGAAGGTTGGGATATCAGCAAGCTTATCGCTGAGAAAGGTTTAGACTTTTCAGACATTTTAACAACTTATGTTTGCTATAAATGCAATACTTATACAGTTAAGCCTTACGAAGGGCAAGAAAAAGGCTGCAAAAACTGTGGTTCCGAGAAGTCTGTAAATACAACTAACACTCGCAAAGGTGTGGATGAAAAACAGTTGAATGAAATTTACAATCTTATGGATTTATATTGCCACCCGTTCACAAGCGGGGGTCAAGAAATCCCTATTCAAGAAGCTAAACTTACTGAGCTTGTAACTTTAGTTACTGATTATTCATGCGGGGAGGATAATTGTACTAAAGAAAGCGGTGGCATTCCACTCGATTGGAGCGAGTACAGGGAACCCGGGACTCAATTTATTAAAGCGTCAACTTGCCCAACATCAATCAGCCGTGAGATAGAGAATGCTTACAAAATGTCCCCCTCACAAAAAAGTGAGATGGGTAAGATGGCTCGACAGTGGACTATTGAAAACTTCTCGACTGAGGTTATTGGCAAACAATTAGAAGAGATAATCGACAACATGCCAGATGTTGATTACGACTACGATTCTAAATTAAGAGATTACGACCCAGAGTACGAAATTGGAAAACATACTGATTTAACAGAGTTCTTAGTGGATATCTACAAAAACATATTAGATGAGGACGTAGACGCAAACTCTTCAGGCGTAAAGCATTGGACAGATAAGATGAAATCTGGGACTAAAGCAGAGGAAATTATACAACATTTTAGAAATGTAGCTCAGCAGCAAATACAAAAAAGTCAAATCCCATCCTTACAGGACTTGCTTGGCGATGAAGATAAAGGCTCTAGAATTGCTATAGTAATTCCACAGTCTGAAGTCGATGTCTTACTGGTTAATTCACTAATGAAGAGGTTCAAAAAACAGTATTCTGACTACAATATTTATGTATTCACTAACCCAGAATATTTCGATCTAATTGAGGATAGCCCTTATGTACACAAAGTTCTTAGGTATTCGAAAGAGATGGAGAATACCTTTGTCCTAGAAGGCGCTGGGCAATCAGAAGGTTTATTTAGTGCAGCTTTTTATCCTCATGCAACAACCCAAAAATCCGTATGCTTTACGCATAAAGGAATCACTAAACACGAATTCTCTTTTATATAATGTCCCACTTACTACACGAATATGCAAAGAGTTTAGGGGTTAAAGTTTCTAAACCCGATCTTCAACAACACTTCTTCCCCTGTTTGGATAAAAAGTATATTTTGTTTTATAACCGCGAGCGGCAAGCCTCTAAAATATACAAACACTACTCTACAATATTTCAGTTACTGAGAGAGACTCTAGATGATCATGGCATAAAAATTTATCAAATTGGTGGTGAAAATGCAATCGCGGGAGTAAACAGACATTTAAGTTGCAGTTTAAAAAACGAAGCTTATATCGTCGCCAAGAGTATGTTGTATTTGGGTCCAGATAGCCACTTATCCCAATACGCAAGTAGTCAAGATGTTAAAACTATAACATTACATGGCAATAATTATGCTAGCAGCACCAAGCCATTTTGGGGTAGTTTCAAAAATAAAGCTTGTTTAGAGCCTGATTGGAATTCTAACCCATGTTTTTCGGCTGAAGACCCCCAAAGACAGATTGATTCAATTAAACCAGAGGAAGTTTGCAAAAAAATATTAGAATTTTGCGGCTTGGGTCATTTAAAATTTAATTTTAAAACAATTAATATTGGTGATTCTTATGATCAAAAAATTGTTGAGGTAGTCCCCACGGCAATAACTAAAGGTTTGCCCAAAAGTTTTTTTATTCGTATCGATTATGGCGTAGAGGAAGAGGCTCTTTTATATTACTGCGCTAATCATGAAGTTATATTGGTTACAGACCAGTTACCACAAATTAGTATGCTCATGCAGTTTCGTGAGAATGTAAAAAGAATCCTTTATATTGTTCAAGATAAGAACGATACAATCCCTGAAGAGTACTTTGAATACCTTAAAAAGTTAGGGATAGACTTTATTCTACTTTCAGACAAAGAGGACGAGTTACCCTTCTTAAGAAATAAATACTTTGAAACCCAAGTCCACCCTCAGTATGATCAAAAGGAGCCTATTGCTTGTTCTGATAATGCAAAATTTTTAACTAATAAAAAAATCATTGAGGGAGATAAGGTCTACATGAGTTACGCTCATTACAAAAAAGGACTTGACTCTTGTGATAAAGTATTGGATACTCCTGAATACTGGGAAGAGTCCAAACACTTCTATATTTATGAGCAAGAAAAAAGTAGCTAAGAAAGCCACCAAGAAAAAACTATTCGGACCCGATCTTTACAAGAGGGATGAGCATGGTCTCCTAGAGAATGTTGATTACGTCTTTAATGAAGATGGTTCGGTAAATTGGCGAGCTATGATTAAACCTGAGTTTCTTTACCCAAATCGGGATTGGTTTAATTATAGGAACAAGCCTGTACCAGACTCTTCTGAAGGTTTAGCTGACAATCAGTTACTCATCATGCTTGGGGGTATTAAAGAACTAGCTCGACTTAGGGGTTTTGAGAATGTGTCATTTGAGATTGATAATGTATCTGAGAGTTACGTTGTCGCTTCTTGCGAAATCCTTTGGTCTCCTAATTATGAGAGCGGAAAAGAGCGGGTTGGTTATCAAGACGTAGCTAACGCTACACTAGATAATACAGATTCATTTGCTTCAAAATTTTTGGAGACGATAGCTTGCAACAGAGCTTTCGTACGTTGCGTTCGCAACTTTTTGAATATCCATATTGTAGGCGCAGATGAGATTGATAAGTCCAAAGGCGCTAATAATAGCATCTCTGTGGAGTCTGTGGAGGCAGCGGCTACTACACCTATTGGCCTTTTACAAAAAACTTTACTGTCTAAAAAGGGCGTATCCTCATTTGAAGATTTTATTGAAATGTTGAAGGTGTTTTGGAAGAACGAAACTTATAAAAATGAGGACGTTGCAAAATGGAAGTCTTGGAAAGATATCCCAAGTAAAGAGATTCGTAAGCTCATTGGGCTTTTACACAAATGATTAAAAGAATAGTTAGTGCAGAGCAGTTTAAAAAAGCTGCTGACGATATTTCTGAATATTTAAACCTAGAGGCGGAAGGTAACAACTATCATTATCTTCTCCCAAATGGAGTTGAATCGATGAAGAAAGCTTTTGCCCATGATAAGATGTTGGTTTTCAATGTATTTATGTGGGCTAACCTAAATGATTCAGGTAAATATGATGCAACTATAATCTTTCTAAAGGAGAGAAGCCCAAGGCATGGGTTAGAAATATTCTCAGAATACGTCTGGCTTTCGAGTAACCCTCATGCTGGCTATAAACTATTAATTACAGCGATAAAATACGCTAGAGATAATGGTTTTGAACATATACAAATGGGTTGCTCTGAAAAATCCCCAAACAAAGACAAAGTAAAAAGCCTTTATAGAAGGCTTGGATTCATCAAAGATTCAGAAAGTTACATAGCAAAATTATGAGCGGAAAAACTTGCAAAAAAATAAGAAAAGCACTATCATTAATCAATGAAGACCCGACATCAAGAAGGAACTACAGAAGATTCAAGCGCCAGTACCAACGTGTCTCATCTAAACATAAATCAGACTTCATTAAAGCAACAGAGGGACTCTTCCAGTGAATGGTCTAGACTGAAGGCTGGAGGCTGTTGGATTAAAAACAGCAAAAAAGGTGAGACTTATTTATCTGGCTCTGCCACCCTCAGTGAAGAATCTTTAAAAAAGATTGCTGAAAATGGCGGGAAGTTAAATTTTCACATCTATAAGAACGCTTACCAAGAGGGTAATCAGCCCACTTATAACTTCTACATACTTTGATTCTTATCCCTGAGTCTTTGGTTCTCCTCTCTCAAGAATTTGATTTCGACTTTCAATTCTGTGACTTGGACGGTCAGTTCACTTATTTGAACTCTCATAGCTTCTTTTTCTTCAGAAGAGCTGATAAGCAGGGCTTCTAGCTTGCTTACTCTATCAATTAGGTTACTAAGCAGAACTCCCTCTGTTTGGTAGTCTAATTCTTTTATCTGATGTTCGGCTTTTAGCCTCTTACCCATGTAATTCCACAAAGCTCCTCCGAATAATGCTGATACTACGGATGAGATAATTGTCCAATGATCCATAGATTTAATTACACAATTTATTTTAATTAATATTAAAATATTTCAAAAAATTTGATTTAGGTGTAATTAAAATCAAATGGGGGAAACAGATAAAAATCTTGAAGAAGCTACATCTTTGGCTTTAAAATACTGCAACCCAGATGATAGCGAAATCATCTCTGATCTTGACAGACATTTGCGAGAGGCAGCTTGGACACTACTCGAAAGAATTAATAATTTAGAGAGTCAAGAATGTGTTTGTGAGGGGTGTGCATCTAAGGCCGCAGAAGAGGTAGAAGAAGTTGAATCTACCCCTGAAGAGCAGGAAGAAAACCCAGAAGTAGAAGGTGAATCTTCAGATGATTCTAACCTGCAAAAGCTTATAGAAACAGATAAAAATAATAAGAGGCTAACAAAAAAATCCAAAAACGTTGCAGTGGGGGCTGGAATTATAGCTGCTACAACTCAAAAAATGGCAGCAATGGGAACTGCTGGAGTAATGACGATTGCAAGCGGGACATATTTCCAAGCCAAAGCAGCGAAAACGGAAGGTATAGAGATAGCTGTTGTTACAGAGCAAGAATATGGAGCATTTTCCAAATTCAATAGGTTTACTGAGTCAGTTTTAGGCATTTCGACCTTCGAAGGCATTAGAGAATACGCTGAAAAAGGCTATGGCGACATTAAAGGTTCTAACCCTTCTTCTGAGGAGAGCGAAGAAAAAGATGAGCTTGCTGAAGATGAGAGAATAAAAAGAGACAAGGAATTACTTGAAGCAAGGGAGGATCTCAAAATTAATTCCAATGAGCCTCCTACTGATCCTCCCAAACTATCTGATTATTAATCATGGAAGAAATATTCGACAAAATTTTAGCGCCCTATATGTCCTCGCTGCCTGAATTTGTAATCGCGGTAATGGGCATAGTCGGGACACTTGCGTTTTTCGCGCCAGAAGATAGCAAGTTAAGTAGATTGCTTAACAAAATCACTGGAAGATTGTCAAAATTTAAAGACTACTTACTTAAAAAACTTAAAAAATGAAAAAATTAATACCCCTGCTATTACCAATATTTGTTATATCCTGCTTTTGTAAAGCAGCTATTGTCACCTTTACAGGTGGGACAGCAGACTTAGAATCAGGTGGCACTATCATCACAACTACAACTTCTCAAAATTATGGGGTCATTAGCTATCAAGAACAATCTGTTATCCTTGAATATGTTTCACCCACCGAAGATTGGAGTTTTCAGACTGTAGGTGATTATTATGATGTGGGGAATGATGTCATTCACGGTCATTGGACCGCAATCTCTGCTATAGAGATATCTCTTCAAAATAACAACCCTTTCGATTTACAGTATTTTCAAATAACTTCGAATACTTCTGTTGGTGGGCAACCAGCTACAAATGAAGAAAATATAGGTATTCAAGGCTACTTAAATGGTTCTTCTGTTACGGAGATATACGCTTTACCCAGCGTAGATTGGGGTGCAGCAAGCACTAGAGATGTTTTCCTGCCCAGCTCTTTTGATAACGTCGATAAAGTAGTTATCTTTGATAGGGGTGTATCAGGAACTCACACTGGAAATTCAAGCTGTCCTGAGTGCGGTAATTCAGGTTTCTGTTTTGGGATGGATAATTTTGTGTTTGATGAAGCTGTTCCCAATTCTCTTGTTCAAGGTAATGGGACTACATTACCAGTAGTCCCAGAAGCTAATTCTTTACTTTTTTTAACTTTATCTTTGCTACCTCTACTCAGAAGGAGGCGCTAATTATTGATTGTAAAGTTCTCGCTCTAACTTCCTATAACGAGCGTCTGAATGCCAAACTTCGTTAGTTTGGGGAGTGTAAACCCCTTCCTCAGTCTGAATCGGCTGACCCGCCTTGAGCTTCAAGGAAGACGGCTGATATATGTTTAAACTGCTTGTTTTCGGTGAGGAGCTGCCCCCGCAAGAAGTCAGCACGATCATTGGACTCATTGTCGCCAATAGCGCGTAGCCTTTCAATTTCTTCGATAAATTCATTTTTCTGTTTATTATGCTTTTCTGTGATTTCAAAAAACGCAAGTTTGTTCCTCAAGGCGAGATACAACTCAATGCTTTTTAAGATAGATTTGACCAGAGACATTACTTTGTTTGTTTTTTACTGTTAAAAATCTCTTTTTCCCCATCATCTTCTACAACTTTTACTGAGCCAGAGACATATTTGGCACAATTAATTGCTTCATCCTTTAAAAGGTAAGAGTGATGATATTTTTTTCTTTTATCGTATACACGATATTTTACTAATTCTTGATTCATTATGGTTTGAATTCTAAAGTTATATTCGCTACAAATGTTTTATCGTCAGAGATCATTCCTTCAATTAGACACTTACCTTCTCGCAAGGAAACGCGCTTTCCGTCAAAAAGATACTTCTGTTCATCAATACTGATTTGAGTAACACAAACATTTTTACCTGATTCAACGTTGATTATATCATAATCTACAATTTTGTCTTGCAGATGTTTGCTGAGATCATTTGTGCCTACTACTTTAAGCTGTTTTTTCATCTTTTCTGTATTATACCATAGGACAGTTTGGTCCTTATTATTTAATATTATAGCTCTTTTATCGTATCTATCTATCCATTTTTTATAAAAATCTACTTTAAATGTCCTTCTAATCTCTGACTTAAAGTATTTTCCATTTTTTTGTCGGACATGATCTAATATTCCATGAAAAGCTTTTATTTTGGTTGAATTTGAGCCGCGCCTATTACTAAATAAAAACTGTATATGATTATAATTTTCACGTTCTTTTAAAAAAACGTAACAAATATCGTCGCAGTAGTAAATCTCACAATCGCTACAGAACTCGTTAAAGTACCTTTTAGCTGCTGCTACCCTCATAGTTCTAGATCCAGAACAAAAAAAGTTATAAGGCTTAGATCTCAAACAGAAATCGAGAAAGTCATCCCAAGCCTCTTCTTTGTGGATTAATTGTTTAATTATCATTTCTACAGGTTATAATAGTAGAAAAGGTGTAATATTAAACATGGCGGTTGAAGGAAAAAATGAAGTAGCAAGAAGTCTATTGGATTTGCAGCCAACTGCAATTCTAGAACTGTATAAACTGTTTCCAGATACGGTGGATTCACCCTCTACCTTCTTGAGTTTTCATGGGGGTTCCATTTTCGGTGAAAATGTAATTTGGCAAGGTGTACAATACATGCCGATCCCTGTAGAAGCTGGGGGTTTCGGGGTGTTTGGAGATGGAACTTTGCCAAGACCTAAAATTAAAGTTGGCAACAATAACAAGATTGTTAGCTATTTTTTAGCTAAATATAAAGATTTTAAAAACGCCCAATTATTTAGAAAAAAAGTTTTTGTAAAACATTTAGATGATGTGAATTTTGAGGGGGCTAACCCTTTTGGATTAGCAAACTCTGATTCTGAAATTTCAGAAGAGAAGTATTACATAGGTCAGAAAACACAAGAAAACAAATCTTTTGTTGAGTTTGAATTAAATTTACCCTTAGATCTAGATAACTTCGATGTTAATCATAGGACTGTAAATGCCAAATATTGTTATTGGCAGTATAGGGGGTTAGGATGTCAGTATAAAGGTTTACCAGTAGAGAGGGAAGATGGATCGGCTTTCACTGACACCAATAATAACTTTATAACCTTAAATACTAACGAAGAATTTAATTTCGAAAATCGATTTTATCAACACGATTCTGTTTATTCTGTTGGTGAATCCGTTTTTATTGAAGATAAATCAATTATTTTGAGTACAAATGAACTTGATGAACCTATATTCCATAGAACTTGGTATGTATGCTCACAAGATAATTCAGGGCAGCATCCAGAAGGCAACCCCTCATTTTGGCAGAAAGATGGTTGTACCAAAAAGATAGAGGCTTGTCAAAAGCGTTTTTCTAGTAAAAGTTTAGTAAAAAAATTCATTGGAGATGAAGAGGCGACATCTGATTATTTAAATTTACACAAAACAGGTGCAGCTTCATTTGCTACGATTGATGCGAATGCGACAGGAGCTTTTACTGGAGACTTTTGGACTTTATCAATGTGGGTTCGCGGAGAAGAACAACACTTTACACAGGGATATATAGACGACAGCCACAATATTCATTTCAATGCTATAACATACACGCTCAAGTGGCGCAACCCCGTTGTTTTTGCGACTCATGAATTACCGAGAACAGAACAAGTTGGCGATGGTGAGTTTGATGAGGGTAATGAGTTCAAGCCAAATCAAAATGGCACGTTTGGCGATGCTAATAGTTTAGTCAGAGCGAACTTACACTTTTCAAGCCGCATAGGTGAAGATCAAGGTGTTTACTTAGATTTAGCCACGCCTACAGAAGATGGGACAAAAAACAAATTAACTCAAGTCCCAAGTAAAATAGCATCTAAAGATAAGTTCCATTGCCTTGTTTTTAGAAAAGAGTTTGATTCGACAAACAATAAATCAACAATAGATATTCTAGTCAATCCTCAAAAAAACCAATATGGGCATACTGTTTACTCCAACAAATCAAGAATAAATATTGATAACGGTACGGCTGGAGTTGATCTTATTTCGTTATTCTCTGACAAAACAGGCGAGTTGGATGACTCGATTTGTTTTGGGGGCGATATAGCCCAAGCTTGCCTTTGGTCAGGCAGACTTAATGACGATGAAGTTTGTCACATAGGGTCTACAAATTCAGTATCAGATTTAGAAGTGTTTTTAACTGATGATGGTTTACAAAAAGCGACTCGTAATTACTGCGATTATCTCCCTCTAAGATACAATGAGGCGACTGGTTACTTATCCCCTCTTACAGGTTCGGATAGGCTTTGTTTTTGGTATGATATGCAGACAGGGTTAAGCTCTAGTAAGCTTATTCTTATAGACGAGTCTCATAATAATCACGATATGACGGGTTTTGGAACGACAGGAGAATTTGAAAAACGTACGATAGAATATAAAAAAGGTGAATTTATAGAGTTCGTTCCCAACCAAAACGCTCAATTTAAACTTCCCTTCGGGGGGTTCCCCGGAACAGATGGATTCGATTATAGATCTCAAGGATCTCAAAACAATATATAAATATGAAAGATGCTTTACAAGTGATAGTTGATGAGTCGGAATCTAACCCTTTTATAGAAATATGTGGTTTTTTAGGGTTCGATAGAAAAAAAGAGACTTATGTAGTCCAGAATGAAAAAAATATATCCCAAGACCCTTCAGAGTATTTCATGATTGATCCTCTTAATTATTTAATTTTTAAAGAGAAGTATGATTTATTAGCGGTTTACCATAGCCACATCAATGCAGATGCTGAACCATCAGAGTTTGACGTAAAAATGTCAAATAATTGCTGCATACCATTTTTAATATATAGTATTGAAACTAAAAAATTCAATCTTTTTGAGCCGCAAAATCTAGAAACAGATGTAAATATATATAATAGGTTTAAGGAGGATTATGACAATTATTAGATTACATGGGATTTTAGCTCAAAAGTACGGCGAGGCGTTCGAAATGGACATTGGTAAGTCTAGAGATGTTATTAGAGCTATTGACGCTAATAGGGATGGTTTTAGAAAAACTATAGTAGATTTACAAAAAGAAGGTTTCTCATACGAAATTTTAGTTAATAAAAAAAGACTTAATAAAAATGAGTTTTTAAATAGTAAAAAACCACAAGAGATAGATCTTGTGCCGTTTATTGTTGGGTCTGGTATCCACTTATTAGTAGCTGTAACTGTAGCAGTGGTTTCAGCTGCAATCCAGTATGCTTTAATGGACCCCGGCACTATTGATGGGGGATCAATGACTGTAGGTAAAGATAGCGGTTCGATGATGTTTGCCACTAGCCAAATTAATCTTACCGCTCAAGGCTCCCCTCTTCCTATTGGTTACGGTAGGTTAAAAGTTGGGTCAAGCGTGGTTCAAGCTTCAGTTAAGTCGCTTCCACAGACGGCGGATTCTTTTGAGAGTATGACTAATAACCCTTTTGAAACCACCTACGATGAAGGCTTTGACATTTTTGACTCAAAACGGAAATCATGAATCATTTATCTAGAAAGAAAAAACTCTACGGGGCAGGTTCGAAAAAGCCTAAAGTAAAACCTGCTGTCCTGCTTCCCCCTAAAATAGGAGAGTATCAATTCGAATCTTCTTTCAGTTATGTTGAAACTTTAGATTTAATATCGGATGGGCCAATTGAGGGTTTAGTAAATAATAAAGGGAGCCTTTTGTTTAAAAACGAGCAGTCTAAAGGTGTTTATCTTAATGAGACTCCAGTTTCTACATCCGAAGGCACAGAAGAAGAGCCTGAACATGAGCGATCCCTAAAAAATGATACTTCCGTTTCCAAAGATATACAAACTTTTGCGAACTTAATATCAGGAAAATCTCTAATTGCTCATGTTACACATGTAGAAACCGATAACGTTGGCCCGTTTGGTGTAGGCGCACACAAGCAGTATTTCTTAACATTAAGAGATTTGGTTGTAGGGGAGCGAACGCCGATTCTTTTTGGCTTTGACGCAAATTTTTTTCCTGATGCGGATGGTGATGGAATTCCTGAGTTGTTCACCGAGCTAACTAAAAGTTTTAGCTTAACCACCAGATCATATGTGTATATTACGGACATAAATGATAGAAAGGAAAACTACTTTGCGATATTCATGAACAAGAATACAATAAATAATTCTGATTTATTTGTATGTTTGTCTAAGTTTGACTATAAAAAGTTTAGGGATCGCAGTAATCCATTTGAGAAGAATGACGGACTCCTTCGTTGCGCTAATGAGATTATTAAAAAGAAGTTCAATCTCACTGGAGTAGCCCTTAACATGCTTAAGCAGGAGCCTCCAGCAGCGCACATATTAACTCAGATTTTAGAAGCTTACGATAGTTATGGCCCGACTTCTGACGGGGGTGAACCCTCAAACCCTTTTATGAGAAAGCTTATAATGCATAAACTACAAAAGGTGTTTTCAAATCTTTCTGTAGGAAAGGGCGAAGTTTTTAAAATAGATGAGGTAGCAAGCGGTGAGATCTCAGCTAAAGAATTGATTCGTGATCTTTTGGAGGTGATATGGAGAGTTGGTTACATGATTATGTATATTCCAGATAGGGATATATTACATGGTATAGGAGAGGCTCAATTCACAGACCCAAGGGAGGTTTCTCTTATACCTACCGAGGCTGACGGCAAATATTCACCGATGTATGGCCGAAGAGAATACAATGATTTGTTGATTCCGATCTGTGATGCAGATGGAAAACTCGAACAAAACGCTGATATATTAGGAGCCGCATTTATAATTGTCAGGCTTCCGTGGAGGGGGGCAAGTGTAAACCCATACTCAATTGAACCAGCTACTTTCGATGTTGATGGGTTATCAACACTAAAAAAGATTACAAAGTTAACGGTGGCTCAAGTACGACAAAACGCTGATATTAGTAATTTTAGATATAATTATAATAATGTTTTAATTGAATCTAGAAACGGGGAAGAGTATCAAGAACCATTTAGATTTTTTAATAAAATTTATATTGATAAAACTATAAACAAGGCGATTTATGGGCCTTATAGATCGTTTGGTCAAGTTCAAAGGGTAGATGGTTCATTTTTCACCAAATCCACTTTAGCGATACGTGGGCCAAGTTCAATAGGTTTTAATGAGGGTGAGATGGGGCCAGACCCTGATCCGGGAGAAAAACCATTTCGAGGTAATGACGGGCTTCCTATCGGGGAAGGCAGTAATGATAATGCGCGTCTAACTAACGCAGATTATAATTCATGGAGCGAGGATGGAAATTCATTCGGTCTAGATGAGGCGGAGTCGCCATCAGTTTATTACGTCAATAACCCAAATGTCTCTGAAGTTTTTGTTACATTAAAAGTGGATGCTCTTCGTGATACAGCAGAAGGACTCTTAAGGGGTGGAGATCCTGAAAGCAATGATTCGTTTAAGGCTGGAGACAAATTGCCAGCTATTTTGAACATTCAGATTGAAGTGGGTAAAGTTACCTCCGAAGGATTACAGAAACCAACATTAACAAAAAATTATAGGATTGCAGCCCTTATAGAAGGAACAACCCTTATTGATATAGGTAACCCAGATAACACAAACAGACCCAATGAAACTAAATCCGTTTCTGAACTTAGTGGCGGCGTACCAAAAAGTTCTCCTCTTGATAACGTTTTCGGGCCGCAGCTTGAATTTAAGGGCGGCGCTGACTTAGCTACGCCATTCCCACTGCCAAGAGTCAATGACTACTCATTAAACAATTCTTACTCTTCCCCAGAAAAACGGTATGTTAAAGTAAGAAAGTTGTCAACGGAGACGTTTTCAGTCTTAATATCTAAGGATGTAGCGGTTCAAAAAGTAACGGAGATTATTCCTGTTAATTTAACTTATCCATTTTCCGCTATTATAGGGACAAAGATTGATTCCAAAAGCTTTGGTCGCTTACCATCAAGATCTTTCGATGCTAGATTAAAATTAATTCAAATTCCATCAAACTATCACCCAACTGAAGAATTCCACAGAAGAAAAGATAAAAGGTATTATGATACTACGTCTGAATTCGAAAATGCTTCAAAAGAAAAGAAATCCATATATCAAGGAGACTGGAATGGGGCATTTAAAATTGGTTGGACTGACAATCCAGCTTGGATTCTATACGATCTTCTGACGAATACTCGATACGGTTTAGGCAGATATTTAGAGGAGAATGACATTAATAAATGGGAACTTTACAAGATTGGCAGATTCTGTGATGCTGTAGATTCAAATGGCGACTTTGAAGGAGTCCCAGATGGCAGGGGAGGTTTAGAGCCTAGATACTCTTGTAATATAATGCTCAACAGTAATGAAAAAGTTTTTGATTCTATACAGCTCATATCAAAATTATTTAGGGGGCAAACTTTCTTTAGAGCTTCAGAAGTCTCATTCGTTGATGAAAGAATAAAATCTCCCATAGCTACATTTAGCAATAATAATGTAAAAGATGGGGCATTTAATTACTCAAACCTAAGAAGGGATCAACAATTCAACACCGCCGAGGTCTCCTATTTAGATAGATTTGAAAACTTCACTCCGAAAGTTGAAGTTGTTGAGGATGAGGAGGATATTAGAAGCAGGGGTGTATTTAAAAACAGGATCGATGGTTTGGGTGTGACATCTAGGGCTATGGCTAGAAGAATTGGCCAACATTTAATTTACAGGACCATTAAAGAAAATCAAAGGGTAGCATTCATTTCTGGTTTAGAAGCTTTACTGTGTCAGCCCGGGGATCTTATTATTGTTGACGACGACTTAAAAAACGAAAAATCTAACTTCGGTAAGGTTCTTAGTGTTGATGCAGCTAATCAATATATTCAATTAAGTGGTCCATTTTTTTCTGACTCTATGACTGGGATATTAACCGTATATAACCCCACGGGAGAAAACTCAATCGAACATCTGGGCGATATCGCTCAAACAAAAAGAGCCAGAACAGATACTTTTACTATTACTAGTTCGCCAGCACCCTCCTTTAATATTTACACTGGATTATATAATTTTTCAGGGTACACAGATGGTTATACAGATACTAATATTGAATCATTAAGACTGTTTTCTGAGTATGCTTTGTATACAGGTACTGGAGACAACATGTTATACTTTGGCACAGGTTATACAGGTTGGACATTTGCAACAGGTCTTGAAGAAGTACATAGGTCTTTTGTAGCTAAATCAACAGGTGTTCAGAATCTGGATCAATTAAATACTGGATTTATTTCGTCTTATAATAATGGTGTGCCTGACAAAAGAGGAGGAACAGATATTGATATTTCAGGCTTATTGAGTGGCGATCTTAACGAGTTAAATACTAGGGGTATCCTAGAGTCAGAAATAGCTCAAAATTCACAACCTCATATTACAACTTTTAATGTTACAACAGCTGGCGTTGGTGATGGATTCGGCTTTGCGAGCGGGGTAGATAATCCTGAAGTTTTGCCGTTTATCAAGTTGGGTAGCCCATATAGATTTGATTTAAAAGATGGGGATAACACCTTATATAAGATTGACTCGATTAAAGAAAATAATCCTAACGAATATTTAGTATCTGCGGCTAAGTTTGATACTGGTAAGTTTTCATTAATTGAAAACAGTATATCTTTGGATAGGAAAGAAAATACATACGACTTTAATGTAGCAACTCAGATTGGTGACACAATTTTCAAGAACTTGAGTGCGCCATCAGGTTTATCTCTTATTACTGGTGAAGGCACAGAAACATCCTCTTTCTTTATAAGTGGCGATTGGTCTGGGTCAGCAGAAGATGAAAGTTATGAAGTGGTTCTAAGTCGCCCTAATGGTGGGAGAGTCTCAGTTAATGTGCCAGACAAAAACGTTAAGTTTGATAATTTATTTTCTATAGGAAACTACGCTTTAAGTGTAAAGGCTATTGGGAATTCTGTAGGATCGACAAAAACCTCAGATTCGGAGTTCTCAACCGAAAGCATATTCGTCCTTCACCAAGAGCTAGAAGAATTCGACAGATCTTTTATAACAAATATAACATTTAAATAAATGCCTTTATACGAATTTCAGCCATCTTTTACTGTCGATCAAACGGATTTGAGTTTAACATCTACAGGTAGCGGAGTACACCTTAACAAAGCTGTTACTGTCAATTTAGGCATCTTGGATAGGGTTAGTGGAGTTGTAGAGAGCAATACAGACTTGTTATCAAACTCTTATATTAATAATATTAATGTAGATATTCTTAACATTGATGGGACTGTCAAGCATCAAAATTTCCTTACTGATTACAAGTCTAATCTATTTACTATAACAGAGTATGATAATATCAATGTCTTTGGCCAATACACCAAGGATTTTGGCATAAGAGCTACTGTTTTGGAAAGTTCTCAGACTCACACCTCTGAATTTTATCTTTATGGTAATACTCTTGAATTTAGTGGTATAACAATTAGAGATTCAACAGGTACGACCTCTCATACTGGATCTCAAAGCAGTAAGACGGCTGTAAATGCGACTGGTCAGACTGGGATTTTAACTAGTACTATCACATTCAATAATGATAAACTTTACACATCTTTTGACAAAGTAGACATTTACAGTTCTACTGGATCGGATGCGTTCGTTAATCAGAGCGGCCTCACCCCAGTTTTTTCGCGTAACTTAAATAACGCGCCTATTCAATCATTTAATATTCCAGAGGGTATATTACCTCCCGATACTGGTATATATCTCCACTTTGTTCCCTATAGTCAGGTTGGCCAAGGTGAAGCTTGGACCGTTGGTCCATACACTTTTAAAAATAACCCTGTAGCTTCTAACCCTTTTGTCACCGAAGTCACCAGCGGTGACATTACAGGAGCTTTGGGCTTCACACCCTTAAGTGGTGTTTCGAGTTCCGTTAGAACGGTCACCGCTGGCGGCAATACCCTTGACTCTAGTGAGACGTTAGCGTTTACGGCGGGTTCGAATATGCAAATTACGGAATCTGCTGGTGCGGTCACCATTGCGGTAGACGGTTCCTCTCAATTACCCACTGCAACGATCCCTAACCTTGCAGCTTCGAAAATCACCTCTGGAACCCTAGCTGACGCTCGCATCCCAAGCCTCGCGGCTTCGAAGATTACCTCTGGAACCCTAGCTGACGCTAGAATTTCTCAGGGTAGCGTCACGCAACACCAAGCCGCGCTGTCTATTACTGAATCGCAGATTAGCGATCTTGGGTCATACATTACGTCAGTAAGAACGGTAACCGCTGGCGGCAATACCCTTGGCGCGGGTGAGACGTTAGCGTTTACAGCGGGTTCGAATGTGCAAATTACAGAGTCTGCTGGTGCGGTTAGCATTGCGTCAGTCTCCAGTCTAAACGCAGGTCGTTTATTAGTTGGTAACTCCAGTAATGAGGCCGCAGTGGATGATACTGTTTATATTGATACTACTAATGGTAGGGCTGGTATAAATACAAGCAGTCCAGACTATCTTTTAGATATAGGAGGCGATACAGCTAGCGCTAATAACACAATCAGAATGGTTCAAGCTAATAATGGAACCGCTATAAGAATAGGCGCTGGAGGAGGTAGTAATGATGTAAACCTTTTGAGGGTTGATGGAGACACTAGCACTAACAAGGGAGAGAGTGACTCTAGTAATTACGGGTTCTCTCTAAGATACAAAGGTTCAGGCTCAGGAGCTAATAACGCTTTATCATTTTTTGCTGATAATTCAAATGCTGGTTCTCAAATTGAAGCTCTTACTATTTTAAATGATGGTAAAGTGGGTATAAATACAGCGAGTCCATCTCATCCGCTAGATGTTAATGGTACACTTAGGTCTGTTGGAAACGCGACCTTCGATGCAAATGTTAATGCGGGTGGAGTCATAACTACTGGCGGAAATACAGAAGCCGAAGTAAAGAGTTGGCTACATGCAGGGAGACAGTGGTCATTCTCAGGTCTACCATTCTTTAACAAAACTTCAGGATCTACAGCTCAAAGACTAGATGGGGCATTTATGGCAGATCTCAATACAGGATCTGCTGCTAGTAGACGAGCGCAAGCAGTATTTGGAGCAGGATTCAACGATATATCTGGTTATAGTGGAGCTGGTACTGATTATAGTAGAGCTATAGGAGCATCTATTAAAGTTGGGTTCTTCATTTCTGGTCAGAATTCTGCTAGCGTTATATTTGCGGTTGGTTTAGCTTCTACTTCAGGTGTTTTTGCTGATGCTGATCCAATTTCTAATTATGGATTTGGTGTAGAGTTTAGAAGAGGTTCTGGCAGCACAACTGAATGGAGGGTATTCGCGCACGATGGAACATCATTCTCTGCTTCCACTTTTACTAGTACTGGTATCACACATTCCGTTGATCCTCGTACTATTGCTATCTACAGCGATGGAGCTGGCAACATTACAGCTTACACAGCGATGTATGGATCTACAAGTTATACAACAGCAACAACAACAGGAGGTCCAACAGCAACTTCTGGCACAAGCACATCAACCAATATGCTTGGTCTTCGATGCAACACTAACGCTAGCAGTTATGTAAGTGGCGCTCATGCAAAAGCTAGAGCAATGGCTGTTAACTTATTTGCAGAATAATTAAAAATGAATATTAACAATAAAACCCAATTACAATCAGACCTTAACTGTATTCAAGCAGGTATAGATAAAAGCGAAGAAGCAGTGGGGATAGCTATTGATCGCTTGAATCAAGCTCATAAACAGTTTTGGTCTTTCCCCGATGATCGTCTAGAAGCGGTATTGCAGCAATTATACGATGACAACTCTCTTAATGATTTATTCGTTAATCATAGTGGCTATGCTGTTGATTTGAATTCTCTAGCTGAGAACCATACTGATATAGTTAAAAGAGCAAGGGTAGGCGCAAATAGAGAGTTTACTATTAGTAATGATATTGTTACGCTGACTCCAGAACCTGTTGATCCATTACCTCCTGAACCCACTGGCTCACCAGATGTTTAAAAACCGTTGAAAATTTTGTTGGTATCAATATTATTAAATAACAATGAACGAAATTAAAATCTCTCTACAGGAAAATGAAGCTAACGTACTTGTGCAACTTATTGATGTAGCAATCAAGGCCCAAGGTCTTCAAGTTGCTGAAGCGGGATCATTTCTCGCTACTAAAATTGAAGAACAAATGAAAGAGCAAACTGCCCCACAAGAAGAAGTAGTAGGGGCAGAAAAGCAAGCTCAATAAATTCTTTTCAAAAAACATTGACAGCCCCACCATAGATCGTTATGGTTGGGCTGTTACGTTAAATATGAGTCAAGAAATCGTAAATATCTCAGTCAATAAATCCGACATATTCAATTATGTTGTGGGTAAAGCTTCTTATGATCCAATCGAGAAGTGTATCGATCCAACTCTATACGAAACGTATTCTGATTTTATCTTGCGTCATGATGGAGATCAGCAGGAATACATCTACCAAGATAGAGATTATGAACTGTTCTACAAGGAGATGAGTAAACTAAAAAAACTATCCAAAGGTATGAGCGGAGGCGAAATCATTCGTATTTGTGAAGAATTAGAAGAGATGGCCCCTAAAACAATCAGCTTATAAGACATGCTACAAAGACAAGAATTTATGGAATACGAAGAAATATGTGAATTAGTGATTGAGTGGGGGGAGAGTAAAGGAATTTTTGATTCATCTACTCCACTTCGCCAACTAGACAAGACGCAAGAAGAGCTTGATGAAACAAGAGCAGCTTTAAAAAAGCTAAATAATCTTGATCGTCAGCCTGAACTTATGGAAGTTCTTGGAATGCCTACTTCAAATAAAGAGGATATTCTTGCAGAAGTTAAAGATGGCATTGGTGACATGTTAGTGACTATTGTTTTACTAGCAGAAATGGTAGGTATGGATAGTACAGATTGTTTGCAAGCGGCTTATGATGTAATTAAAAGCCGCACTGGTAAGATGATAGATGGGCAATTTGTTAAAGATAATTAAAAAACATTTAAATTAATTTAAAATGAGAAAAGCAGTAGTTTTTGAGAAAAAAAAGAGGATCAAGAGGAAAGGTATTCATGCTAAAAGCAAGACATCCACCACTAAAACATCCACAAATTATAAAAAACCTTATAGAGGCCAAGGAAAAATTTGATTTTTGGCGGTTTTAGGTGTAATATAATATATGGACGCTATTATTTCTCTTGTCGAGGGCGAAGCTTGGTTTAATTGGGTTACCGCTGTTATTGCAGCAGCATCAATTATCGCCGCTGCCAGCCCAACTCCAAAAAAAGGTTCTTGGTTATCTAAAGTTTATTCCGTTATCGATTTTCTAGCTGTAAATGTCGGAAAAGCTAAGGATAAATCTGAAGATAAGTAATACTTTTTAGTATATTAAAACCTTAATCTCCCTCACTCTGAATATTCGGGGTGAGGGAATTTTTTTGCCAAAACCTTTTCACCAAGGGCAAATATTCTCTTGACAATCTAGAGGTAAATAGTGTAATACATACACATGAAGATTACAGGTAAGCAGGAAGTCGAAATTGAGATTTCCCAAGGCCAAAGACACTTGATTGCTCTTGATTATATTTCAGAGGTATTTGATTGGGACTCAGACTACTTTATTGAGGATGGTTGGGTAATTAAGCGTGATATAGCTCACACCTCACACTCATTTGAGATTAAGAATAAAGTGAGGGAAGCGAGCAAGCGCGATCAATGTCTGTATGACATCTTCAAAACTTTGAAAAGACAAGCTTTTTAACCGTTAAATGAGGAACCGTCCCCAGTGTAACGTAAACCAGCATCAAAGGGGGAAATATAGAGAGACTCGTTTTGATTTAAATCTCTGATCTTCTTATTGAATTCTCTGGAAATATGATCATCCAATTCCCTATGAGGCATGTTACCGCTGTAAAAGGTAAGGATTTCCGATCTATAATTAGTCCAAGCCTCTGAAGAGCTAGAGAAGTCTACATGTATTCTTGATTGAGTTAATCGTGGCATTTCTTATTCTCCTTTAGCCCTTTTAATTTGGTCTGCGGTGGGCGCACCTTTGTCGCCTTTCTTTCTCATTTTCTCACCAGAACCACTCTTGATCCGCTCTTTCTTTTTTCTGATGTTTTCCCACAAGCTGCTATCAGACTTCTCCTTCTCCTTCTCTTTTTCCTTCTCCTTTAAGATCTCGTCATGGCGCTTCATGAACGTTTTATGATCTGGTCCAGCCATATATAAAGTCTTACCATCTTTTGTTTTGTGAGGGTGGATACCCTTAAGACCTAACTTCTTAGCGTCCTTCAGAGCCTCCTCTTTTGTTTCAAAGTAGTGCTGCATTACATTAGGCGCTGCGCTAGAGAAAAACAAAATCTTATCTTCGTCCCCAAGAACTACGGAAGCTTTACTTTCAGCATCTTGGAATTGAGAAGAGCAAACAGCAATCCTTTGCTTGATATCTTTGAACTCGTCCTTGGCTGCAATATCAACCATACAGCGGCTCATAAATTTAGATTTTTTTTCTCCGTTTTTAGGTGTTGGTAAAGGCATACTAATTGTTACACCTAAAATGTGTTATTTTTTCACTTTTTTTAAGTGCGTGTTTTCAAGAACCCAAGGAATCACAAGATTCTCAACACACCTCACATAAGCTTCTTCGTCGTTTATTTCCATGAAGGCTAAACCTGTCATCTCAAAAATCATGTGAGTTGCTTCATGAACCAAGGTCCACCAGTGCTGTTCTGGATCTGTTAGGCATTTTTTATTCAATTTAATTACCTTATCATCCATCAAACATTCTCCCCAATCTTCCATTTCCTCGTAAATAATTTTAATCTTCTTGCTGAGAATGTTTACGGAAGAAAGCCTCTTCATACCTATGATTACACTTAATTCTTGACATTTTTGAGTATTTAATTAAAATAAAAATATGAGCCTACAAGAGGAATTGGATTTAATTAAGAAAGCTAAAGTATCCGTAGCGGAGATAGACCTAAAAAAACGAAAGGTTTTCGATGATTTAATTAAAAAAATTGAACCTTCTGGCAGATTAGAAAGCACAATGTGGGATTATGTGATGGCTGGAATAAACTGTTACGAATACGATCTAGAAACTCTGCTAAAAAATAGGCGAAAAAATCTTGACCCTGAGTAGCCATCCATTATACTCACGGAGTTATGAATATATTCTGTTTAGACAAAGATCCAGAAATTGCCGCTCGCCAGCATTGTGACAAACACTGTGTCAAGATGATTCTTGAATGCAATCAACTTCTCTGCACGACATTTTGGATGCAGGGTCTTGAAGCTCCATACAAGAAGACTCACTACAATCACCCATCTGCGATTTGGGCTAGAGAGTCTCGCGGAAACTTCGAATGGCTTGTTCAACACGCCGCCGCCTTACTTAACGAATATACTAAGAGATATGGCAAACGCCATAAAAGCACAGATACTTTTATTTGGATTCTGGAGAACAAGCACCGCTTACACTTTGATAAGCAAGAGCAAACAGAATTCGCTATAGCTATTTCTCAAGACCAAAGGTGCAGAAAACTTCCAAACTTTGACGAACTCCCTGTAGTCGAAAAGTATCGCGAGTATTATAATCACGACAAATCTTACATGGCTAAATGGCAATACAGCGAAACACCAAAGTGGTATACCGTAAAATAAAAAAAATAATATCTGGAGCCACATTTTTTTCTTTAGTTACTGGATACGCTATTGGAATTTGGGTTTCAATTTTGCTGATTTGTATAAAAGAATACTTTAATTTATGAGATTATCTGATAATGCTAAAGTAGCTTTTCTAAATCTCAGTTTAGATTCCTTCAATCAGAAGCGGATTTGGAAAAAATTCTTTGATGATGGAGATGAAGAAACCTTCAACCTTTATATCCACTCTAAAAATAAAAAGTGTTCTGTATTCAAAGACTACTTCATTAAGAATACTGTCCCTACAAAGTGGGGGCAGTTCTCTCTGGTGGAGGCTACTGTAGAGCTAATGAAATCTGCGTTATCAGACGAACAGAATGAATACTTTACACTGATTAGTGATTCTCACTTACCTTTGTACAGCCTAAATGAGACTGTAGATTCTATAAAGCAAAGATATGACATCTTAACATTCACAAAACACTTTAGTTTTCATACCAAAGTGAAGAGTCAAAAGATTTTTAAAGAGGGGATCAAAGGCTACGATTTTGGTGAGTATAATGCTGTTTGCCAGTTTTTTGTCTGTCGAAGAAGAGATGTTGAAATATTTATTGAGACTTTTGAACATTGGTCTCAGTTCTTTGTGAAAGAAAAAGTTGTATTCGCTGATGAGTTTTATTTTTGGGGAGTAGCGAAGCAGTTGGAGATGGATTTTAAGATGGGTCAAGCAACAACTTATTCTGATTGGAGCTTTAGGAAATTACCTGATGGTAAATTGGAGCGAAACCCAAAAGCTTTCATTACATTCAATAAGGCTATGCTTGAAAGCTACAGAAACCAAGGCTTCTTGTATGCTAGGAAAGTAATGCCAAGCACTTTAATAACATTTTGATTTAAAAACATGAAAAATACAGTAGAATTACTTGGGTATTATGGATCTGATGAGGTCATCGCTTGTAGCGCATGGACTTCAACAAGTAGAGAGTTAGATGAAAAGAAAAGAGAGAGAATTCCGAAGCTCATCGACATGCTTTGGAGTAACGGACATGAGACACCCTTTGAGAAGGGCAGCGTACACTTTCTTGTTGATTGTGATATTGCCAGTCATATACATTTGCTTAAACATAGGATTTCTTCGCTCAATGCTGAATCGGCTCGCTACAAAGAGCTTAAAGAAAATAAAATGTTTATTCCTGAAGATTGGCCAGCATTTTGGCAGAGGGTCTTAGAAGAGTATACCGAAGACGGAAATAGGCTTTACCATAAATGTATTGCTGATCTTGAGCCAGAGTTAGGTCGCAAACGAGCAAAAGAATCCGCACGGTTCTTTAAGACTTACAATAGTCGCATTCAAGCAGACGTTCAATTCAACATGAGAAGCTTTGCTAACTTCCTAAAACTTAGGAATAGCGAACACGCTCAAAAAGAAATAAGAGAAATTGCTCAAAAAATGCTTGACTTGGTTGAGAATATCGAAGAAAATCCGTTCAGACATACCTTAAATAGTTGGGGTTATTAAATTATGCAAATTAAAAAAATTGAACTTCGCTCTCTTCAGCAAGTTCGCACTTACGAGTTGGAGGACGGAGATATCATTGATAACTTTGGTTCTATAGAAAGATTCCAGAAGATCCTTGATGATTCCGAACAACCTACAGAGGAGGAAAATGAAATGTTATCTAACATTCTGAGCGATTGTCCAATAGAGGAAGACAATATTATGGGTGATATTGAAGAGTCGTTTTTTGAATATTAAAGATTAAAAATGGATACTGAAGCGCTCGCTTTATTAATCGCACTTATTGCAATGTTAGTATTGCTCATTCAATGTTTTGATGGCTAAAAATTCGTATATGAATGATCTTATCAATCTTTTCCGTCAGGAAACTCAGCGGCCCATTCTATTTTATAGAATACCAAAAAATGCCAGCACAAGCATTTATAATCATATTGGTCATTTTAATATCGTTAAGCAGTATTACAAAAAGGTATTTGATAACGCTGATCAAGAAGTTTATTACAATTGGTTCTGCCCTTCTCACAGTACGCCTGAAGAGTTGTGTGAAACAATTGAGGAGAAAATGGGAAATTGCATAAGATTTTGTGTCATTAGAAACCCTTGGGATAGAATGGTTTCCTCTTTTAACCAAAATAGAAAGATTCAAAGTTGGAAATTAACTGGTCACAAACCTAATATGAGCTTCAAAGAGTTCTGTTCGTTGATCCATGAAAACAAAAATAATAAGAAGTTTCTAGGTTCTAGACCCCAGATCGAATGGGCTTGTGGTAAATACCCTCCTCATGAAATATTAAGGTTTGAAAACCTAAAATCTGATTTCGCTGCAATGGTTGAGAAATACAAATTAAAAGGATTCTCTAAAGAGTTGCCTCATCAGAATAAAACCGATCACCCTCATTTTTCTGAATGTTACGACTCAGAATCAAAAGAAATGATTGAGGATGTATTTTTGCAAGATATTAAAAAGTTTAATTATTCTTTCCCAGAAGATTCTGATTTTTCAAATCCCAAGGGATCAGAAGGTTTTTTAAGAATATAACATAAGATTAATGAAGATAAAGAAAAAGAAATTAATTAAATACCTCAAAGAATGGGCCAAGGCCAGCGCGAGAGACGCTGAAGTTTACAGCGAGGACGGCGATTACGCACGGGCTTACGAGGCCATTATTATTGCGGATTTCATGAAGGACGATCTCATTAAGGGTATTGATTATGATTTCAATAATGAGTAATACATGATGAATAAAAAATTAATAAAAATGGATGGCTACGATGACTGTATTGTCGGGGTAGTAGAGAGGGCTGGTCAAGAACCGATTCTCTGTTACGACAAAGAAGAAGTGCTTCACAAGCTAGAATCCCAAGGCATGAATAGAGACGAGGCAGAAGAGTTTTTTTATTTTAATCAAATAGGAACGTGGATGGGTGACTCTACACCATGTTTTTTATCAAAAGAGCTTGACAAAGACGAGCTTCTATCTTAGAGTACTGAAATCAAAGAAAGAAAAAATGAAAACACAATTATTCTTAGCTGTATCACTAACGCTTTGTGCGCTTGCCACTTGGACTTCCTTTAAGACTCCTGAAGTTAAAACGGTAATTCAAGAGGAGATTATTTATCCAGAAAAAGTTGAGGCTTGCGTGTCTCTCACCAAGTTTCAACTGGAGAAAATGCTTAGTCATTTTAATGAAGACGATCACCCTTCCGAAATGAAGCGTTTTAAAAGTTTGGTTAAGAAAGATGTGAATGGTTGGAGAATCTCTTCAACTCATTTAGCTAAAGGCGCAGATGATTATCCACTTCCAGACGGTGATTTCCTAGTTGTTGATGCCTCGTTTATTGATTATCATGGGAATTTCAAAGATTGTATCACCTACGCTCACAGCTATCAAGATAATCACGAATATATTGTGGTATCAGTCAAGTAAATTTAGGCTCTGTGGCGGAATTGGTAGACGCTGCGGATTTAAAATCCGTTGATCCTAGATCGTGAGGGTTCGATCCCCTCCAGAGCTATTATCACTTTATTGTATGGAGAATCTTAAAAGAGAGTCTGGTAAGTGGGTCGTAACCTTTGGCAAATATAAAAATTGTTGTTTAAAAAAAGTTCCCACCCATTACCTTGAATGGGTTCTTAAAAATTTTAAAGATTTATCTATTAAGGAATTGAATGTTATTAGAGGGACCGTTTCAGGTAGGAAAGGACAAATTAAAAAGCACAAAAAAAATAAGACCCGTTCGTCTAATGGTTAGGACTCCAGATTTTCATTCTGGCAATAGGGGTTCGATCCCCCTACGGGTTGCCAACTTTAAAAAAACTAATAAAAAATGAGACTAAGTAAAGCATTATTTACACTTGTAGCCTTAGTAATTTTAATAACACCAGCAATAGGGGAGACAAAATATACTTCAATAATGACTGGAGTATCAGTTGGCAAAGGTAGAGTTCATATCTGGGAGGTATTGACAAAAACATTTAAGGCATCTCAAATCCGTATCAAAAAAGGAGAAGAGCGTAAGCCTGTTAGATGGGCTACAATTCCGAGCTATGTGACCGTAACGTTTACATCTAAAGATAAGACGATTACAAGAACGAAAGTAGATAAAGCACTCAACATACTGAATTTTTCAGGTACTCCATACCTTGTATGGACGGTAAAGAAAGAAGAGCAAAAAATTAATAAAAAATAATATGAATGCACATTTAAAAGCAATTAAGAAAAAGCACGAAGCTCTTGGAGATATCGCCAGAGCAGATCTAGAAACCTATTTGAATAATCAAGTAGCTATCGGAGAACATCCTGATCTGGGCGTAGAAATCGAAAAGAAAGTAGAAACTATCGCTCATCATAATGAAGTAGTTGAAACAATTAATGATCTTATTTCAGGTCATTAATATATTTAAGCGCTTGTAGCTCAGTGGTTAGAGCAGGGGTCTCATAAACCCTTGGCCGTGAGTTCAAATCTCACCGAGCGCACCATTTTTAATTAGATAAATTTATATACGAAGGTATAATCAATTATGAAACCTGTTTCTCTTCACTGCTCTAAACAAATTGATGACCTTCTAGATGAATCTATGACTATGGAGGCTAACGGCAAGGTGTTCGCCTCTCAAGATCATGCAGGCCCCGCTTACGTTAGGAACCCTGACTTATGGTGTAGAGATCTAGATATTACATGTGTGTCTCCTTGGAATAGTAGTGGTGATCATAAGAAAGCGGGAACACTAGTGACCCCAAGGCATATCATAGGTGCAGCACACTACGAGTATTCTGTGGGGACAGTGGTTAGGTTTGTAGAGAAAAACGGTTCAGTGCATGAACGAACTGTAACAGGAAAAGCTCGCCATCCCGAATGTAGACGTTACTTTCCAGACTTAACAATATATACTTTAGACAGCGACCTCCCCTCTACGATAAAACCTTGTTCTGTAATGCCTAGTAATTACAGTGAATATTTAGATAACTTTAGCAGGATACCTAGCCTTGGTCTTGATCAAGAAGAGAAAGCTCTCATAATAGATTGGCGAGCTGGAGGTAGGATGCAGACACCCGCAGATCCGAAAAGGCTTATTTTTCATGAGAATAAAATCAGTGGTGATAGCGGGAATCCTGCATTTTTAATATTCAAAGGTGAGCCTGTTCTTATAACTGTTTGGACATTTGGTGGTGCAGGGGCTGGGACTGCTGTAGCAGATCATATTTCAGATATTAATGGTATGATTGCTACCGCTGACACACGGGCAGGTGTATCGACAAACTATACAGTTACTGAAGCGGATTTTTCAACATACGATAACAAAGTCTTCGATGCTAAAAAACTTTTTTCTCAATTCGTTGCTGCACTTCGTAAGTTAAGACCTCGGTGGTTTAAGAAAAGTCCCGAAACCAGCGCCGAAACCAGTGCCGAAACCAGCGCCGAAACCAGTGCCGAAACGAGTGCTGAATATAGTAGCTCTGAGCCACCTTGGGATACGAGTGCTGAATGCACTTCTAGTGCGGAATGCACTAGCGCGGAATGCACTCATCCCGAATGCACTAGCGCAGACCAAGCATCTCATTCTTTCCATGTGCAAAACTGGAATGAGACGAGTGCAGAATACACTAGCGCCGAGACCAGTGCCGAATAAAGGTAATATAAAATTATTTTAAATAATAAAAATAGTAGTAATTAATCTTTTAACTACATGGAAAGTAAAATCAACACTAATACAATTAATACATTTGCAATAATTCTATCTTGTGAAAAATATAAAGACAAAAAACTCTCCCAAGATACCACTAGGCTTGGGGATCATATGTACTTCATAGGGAATCCTCAATTATCTTCCCCTATGATTGAAGGTGATGTTGTCTATTTACCTTGCCCAGACAATTATGAGAGCTTACCTATTAAAACTTTAATGGCTGTTAAGTGGGCTTTTGAAAATAAAGATTTTGACTTATTGATAAAAACAGATGATGATGTTTACTTCTTAGATGGTTTTGATGAAATCGTTAATGAGGCATCTGTCCATGATTATTCTGGTTTTCTGAGAAGTGGTGGTTATATGTCTAATTGGCACTTTGGTAAATGCGAGAATCAAGAATTAAATAATTTACCTCACGCCGTTCCAGAAGTAGTATATTGTGATGGCCCATTATACTTCTTGTCTAGAAAATCTGCTGCCCATTTAGTAAATCATGGGATTAGAAGAAATTTATATATGTATGAAGATGCAGAGGTTGGAGAGTTATTAAGAAGGTCTGGAATTATTGCAAGGCAAATCCAAATTAAGTACGGGGTTTATTGGCCGAAATAATCTTGAATCACATAACGTGATACCTCAAAAATTACATCAAGTTTGGTTAGGTCATAATCACATACCTGAAGAATTTGTAAAGTTTACAAGTAACTGGAGGAAGCTGCATCCTGACTGGCAATATAAATTATGGACAGAGGAGACCATATCAAACAAACCACAAATTAAAAACTTGGTTGATAAGTGCGAGGCGTTTTCATCTAAATCAAATGTAGTTAGATTATATGCGGTTTACTTGGAGGGTGGAGTTTATGCAGACATGGACATTGATTGGTTCCGCAACTTTGATGAACTATTAAATGTTAATTCCTTTGCATCGCCCGAAACAAATAAGACTAATAAAGAATTAGGACTTAAAGATTTTCACATAAATTACTCTAAACTATTTTGCAATGCAATTTTCGGTGCGGTTACTAAAAGTGAGTGGGTAAATTGGCAAATAAAACAATTATCTGAGATGGTATCTGAGAAGCCGCCTTGGGGTCCAACCTTAATGACCAATGCTGTTGAGGCATTTAAAAATACGAATGATTTTCAAGAATACCCATCAACGTATTTTTATCCATATTTTTGGAATGAAGAATATACAAAGTCTGAAGATTTTAAAAATAAAAATAAAGAGTCATATGTAGTCCATCATTGGGAAAGTTCGTGGGATCAAAAAAAATAACAATCATGATTTTTAAAGCGCGAAATAAAATAGTACAATATTGTCCAACCCCAAAATGCGGTTGTACATCAACTAAAGTGATGATCCGCAAAGGGATAGAAGGTATTATTGATTATCAAAATAATATTCACGCTAGATTTAGCACAAAGACATTTAAAGCGGTAGATGCGGATATTAAATTTTGTATAGTCAGAGATCCTGTGAGTAGGTTTTTGTCATGCTATACAAACAGAATTTGCCGACATCACGATATTGAATTTGTAGAACTCGATGAGTTTATTAACAATTTTCATGATAAATACTATAGATTAGATAAAAATATGCATCATCATTTTCGACCACAGGTTGATTTTATAGGCCATTGCCCTAGCTACTATAATAAAGTCTTTTATTTGCATGAAATGTCTTTAGTGTCGCAATTCTTAAGTGAAATCATGGGGAAGTCAATAAAATTAGAAAAACTAAATCCCGTTCAGGCAGAAAAACCAATCCCAACTGAAAGCCAAATTGATTTCATAAAGTCGTTTTACGAAGATGATTATAAATTTTTGGACAAGATAAAGTAAAAATAACTAAAAGAGTCTTGGAATAATCTATAAAACGCAGTAATATAAATATAGATACGATGAAATTTAAAGGAAAAACCGATATCGTTAAAGAAGTCCAAGGTAAACTTGGCCTTAAAGCTGACGGGATTGATGGCCCTGCTACATGGAAGATGATTTGGGAGAATCTAGTTCATGATGATAAAGGTGAACCAGAAAAGCCAGAGCCTCCAGCTCAAGAACTTAAAGATGATTACCCTGAAGTTTACAAAGCGTCACCAAACCAGTCTGGACCCATCAAACCTAAGTATGTGATTCTGCATCATAGCAGTGGAAGTCATGATGGGACTCGTTCATGGATTTTAAATTCTGCGTCTAAGGTTAGTTATCACTATCTTATTGCGCCTGATGGATCTCGCACACAATTTGTTTATGATAAAAAAAGAGCTTGGCATGCTGGGAGATCTTCTTGGAAAGGTGTAAGCGGTCTAAATGGTCATAGTATCGGCATTTCTTTCTATGGGGATACCAACAAACGCACACCAAGTGCTGCTGAAATTGATTCCGCTGCCAAGAAATGCAAATACCTTATGGATAAATTTGGTTTTGGTATTGACAATATTCTGACGCATGAGATGATTGCCCCCAACAGAAAGAATGATACTTCTGCTGCTACCTACCAAATGGTTATTGATCGCATAAAGGATCTTTAACATGAACATATACTCAATCTTCGAAGCGATAGCGCATATCATTCGTGTAATTACTGAACTCCTTAACTTTTTCAAATGAGTAATTTTAAAAATTCAGAAAGCTGGAAAAGAGGGCAGAAGGTCGAAGCTTTATTTGGTTCCTGTTTAGAAAAGAGGGGCATCAAGTATCGCCCTGCGTCCAGAACAGAACAAATCAAACAGCATATTGATTTCCACACTGACGTAGGCACTGTTGATGTGAAAGCGATGAAGAATGTTAATCGCAAGGATTATAATCCTCAACAAGATCTTGTTTGGTTAGAGTTTAAGAATGTTGGAGGTAATACAGGATGGCTGTGTTCTAATGTAGATTATATAGCTTTTGAGCGTTTACATGATTTTGTGATTGTTAATCGTCAAGCTCTCCTAGAGTTAGCTAAAAATTTATGTGATTTAGTAAATATTACTAGACAGGGCGGTATGAAAGCTTTATACAGAGGGTATCAAAGGCAGGGGCGTAAAGACATTATCTCAATGATCAAAATGAGCGACATCTTAACCTTGCCTCATAAGTCGATTCCAAAGTAAAACATGGCCCTCAAGGACGATTACCTCATAAAGAAGATAACATACCAAGATGCGATGGAAATCGTCGTGAATAAGCATTATATGGGTAGAAAAGGCCCATGTAGTCATGCTTTTGGTTTATTTGAGAGGGGTACATCACATGAGCAACTAGATCTTTTTGATAATAACAAAGATAAGCTTGTAGGAGTCATTACATATGGGGTTAGTGCTAGCTCTACTCTTTTAAGAGGTGTTTGCGGTGAAGAAGAAGCTAAAAATGTTTATGAACTTACCCGTTTGTGGATTGAAGATAGCACACCAAAGAATGCAGAAAGCTTTTTTATTGGTAATACTATCAAGACATTAGACAGAGAGGTCATTGTTTCTTTCTCTGAGATAGCTCAAGGGCATGTTGGAACAGTTTATCAGGCATCAAATTTCTTTTATTGTGGTCTTAGTGCTAAGTTTAGAGATCCCAAAGTAAAAGGGCTAGAGAATAAACATCATACAAGCTATGCTCACGGGATGAATATGGCTCAAGTCAGAGAAAAATATGGTGCGGAGAACGTCTATTATGTTGACAGACCTCGCAAACATCGTTACGTTTTCTTTAACGCTAAGAAGAAAAGACGTAAAGAACTACTTGGTAAACTAAATTACAAAATAGAGCCTTACCCAAAAAGCCCAGATCGAGCGTGATTTTGCCAAATATGCAATGTGATTTTTAATCGAAACAAAATTTTAAAACTTTTGCTAAAAAAAAATACTAATCCTTCTTATTATTAAAAAATTAAAACATTTTCTTAAATTATGATACACAAAATACAAGAACTTATTATTTTTTTAAGTGCCATTGCAATTGGTATTCCACTAGGGTTAATCGTAGGATTAATTTGTTGGTTTAAATTTCCTTTTCAAATCTATTGGGAGGCTCGATCTAAGTTGGCAGAGAGCAGAATCGAGAAGGCAAAACAGCTTATAGAACAATATGAAAAAGATAATTCCAACGAGGGAATGTGGGAAAGACATATAGAAAGAATAAAATCTAAAGAAAATTATGACAACTGAAGAGCTATTAAAACTGCATAAAGATACCTGTGAAACTTGCAGGGATATTATGAGACAAAAAAATAACGATTATACTGGAGGGAAGACTTCGAAAGATCCTTTCGCTAATTTTAACGCTGCATCCGTCCTTGGGATTGATCCAGTGCAAGGCTTACTGCTTAGAGTAATCGATAAGATTCAAAGGATTAGGTCTTTTACAAATGACAAGGAGTTGAAGGTATCAAATGAGAGTGTTGAAGATGCTTGTGATGACATTGTTAATTATGCAATTTTAGCAAAGGCAATGCTCATGGAACAAAGAAGTCGTATAAGCTACCCAGAATTTGAATAAAAAATATTAAATATTCATTTGTTGGCACATAGCCCGTCCCCGTTTTTTTGTTTTGAGGGGGCGGGTTATTTGTTTGTAGATCCTTGCCTAAAACTCTGGCCTGAAAAATAATTCATATTTTAATCAAAAAAATGTTGACCTACCCAAACTCCAAGGTTAATCTACCTCCGTTATGAGTAATACACCAAAAAGAGGTCGTGGTCGCCCCAAGGGTTCGACCAGTTTCGTCAGCATCAAACTCGCTGATCTTATCAACAATCTTGGCCCCAATGCCAATGTATCAGTCAGTAAAAAGTGGCTTGATTCGATTGGTATCGAGATCCAAGAGTCATCTGCTCCATCTATGGTTGTCTCTTCGATCACTGATGAGCCTGAAGCTGTAGAAAACATTCAATTCCAAATCCACTAAGTCATGTTTGAAAAACTTGTAGGCCAGAGTGAAGTCAAGGGTCGCCTTGGCTTCTACGCCAAAGCTCACAAGGCTGGCTCTATCATTCCACCCATCATGCTCAACGGAGCTAAAGGTTTGGGTAAGACTGAGTTCGCAAAGGAATTTGCTAGCGGAATCGAAAGAAAACTTCTTGAGATTAACTGCGGGACGATCCGCAATGCTCAACAGTTTTTTGAACAGGTCTTCATGCCAGCTATCGCTGGAGAGGAGATTACTGTTCTTTTCGATGAGTGCCATGCCTTACCTAAAGATTTGGTTGAAGTGTTCTTGACGGTATTCAATAGCGAGGGAGCTAAGAGTAAGCAGGTTTCTATTGGAGAAGGCTTCGCTACATTCGACTTCGTAAAGCAGAATTTCTTGTTTGCTACTACTGAACTCCACAAGATCTTCGATCCACTTAAGGATCGCATGACTATTGTAGATTTCAAGCCTTATGTCTCCAAGGAGCTTGCTCATATCATTCAGAAGAAGATTGATTGGGTTCAGTTCGACGGGGATGTTCTTGAGCAGATCGCTGAAACGGTTCGTGGCAATGCCCGTAGCGCAATCAAAAGAGCTTTGGAAATCAAAGCATTCTGCGAGATCAATAACAATCCAAAGGTGGACGCTAAAGCTTGGCTCCAAATGAAACAAATCTTGGGTATCAAACCACATGGTCTAACCAACCTTGAAGTCCAGATCCTTGACGTTCTCAAATCCAACGGCCCTAGCTCTCTCCAGATGCTATCGGCTGTTACTGGGATGTCCCGCTCTGCCATCCAGCTTGATGCAGAAAACAACCTCCTTCGTAGCGGGTTCATGGAGATCGATGGTAAACGTAAGATCACAAACAAGGGGACAAAGATGTTGAAGGAGTTAGCATGAAGTATGTAGTATCACAATGGGGAACTGGTCTATCAGTCGGAATGATTGGTAGGCCAGAGGAGGTGGAGCAAGATAAGAACTTGGCTCATAATATATTTGGGGCTAGATCATATGATGATGTGTTTAATGGGCGCATCAATTTCAGTAGTATTTTTTATTTTTATAAATTCTTGCTCTATAAATATGCCCTCCCATACATGTTCGAACATGGCTGCTCCCTTCGATCATCGATCAAAGCTACCAAAGCGTTCGCTAAGAACCACACCATCATCAAAGAGAACTTCATGTTTCAGATAAGCAGGTTACCAGTAGTCTACAATATAGGATTATATAATGATGGGGACTTTGGGTATGAGTATGAAGATTGATAGTCGGGGCTGTGATATATAATATTGTTCATTTGTAATTACAAAATTCTTTTGTTTGTTACATATTGTAGTGTCGGACACTAAAACCACAACATATAGTATAGTTTTAGGTCCATATACCTACTGCACCAATCCCCTCCCATCGTCGCCTATCCCCCATACCTACAACATAAACTACACAACATACTAAGTAAAGATATAAGGGAGAATAATAGAGGAAAGACTGGAGGAATGGGTGTTCAAATACTGGATGTGGATTACCCTTTTTAATTAAATAAAAATAATATAAATTCCACACACAATAGTTTTCCTTGATTCTAAAGGATTTGCGGCCCTTTTGTTTGACGTAGCTGCCGCAGTGAGGTTGGTCTTTTTACTTCGCTTCAGTAAACCCAAACAAAAAAAATTATAAAAAAAGTCAATTTCTGCACGGGGGTAAATACAAAAAGTTTTTAAAAGTTTTACCTCACTGCACCAGCCACGTTAAAAAACAATAAAAAAAGTGCAGGTCGGGTGACATTTCGCAAATAATAGGTAGGCCCAGATCGAAAGAGAGCGCCCAAATAATGCAGCGCCCCGAATAAACAAAATCAAAATCAAATAATGCCCAGATCTAATCAAACGGCGTAAATAATGTGATTGCCCAGATCGAACAAAACAAACTAAATAAACCCAGATCAAATAAAACACCCCAAATAAGTGTGTGGTTAGCGGGGGCGACCACGTTCGACGATATCCGATTGTATCCGATTATCTCTGTAAGTCATTGAGTAGTAGGGAGTTACGGCGATCCGCGCCAGCGTCCTCCGTAACTCGCTGACAACCAACGAGTTACGAGGATTTTATTTTTTAATTAAAAGATTCTAGAGCTTCTATAGCATCTTGGAATGTGATGTAAGTATTGTTTTCTATATTGTGTTGATTCACCCCTTCAGACCATTCGGCATATTCTGGCGTTACTTCCGTATAGGGTAGCCCTTCGAAAAAATCGTCGAATTTTTTCCACCCCATCATTCTGTGTTCTTTACCACTCAACTGAGTAGCTGCCTTTGCTGCTAGTCAATTGATGCCACAATCAAGGTCTAGTTTTGCGTCTGGGTTTTGAGTTTTTGCGAACTCCAACAGTTGTTTGTTTGTTATTGTCATTTGCTTGTATTTTTTTAATCGATTAAGAATGTACCACCTCCAAACATCCCCTCTTGAGATTTAGCCTCTGCCTTCAAGATCATTACAGCCCTCAAGTCGCGACCATCTTTTGTTGCAGGGCGAAAATCCAAAATCTTTTCTATTTGTTCCAGCTTCTGCCTGTCTCCAGTGATCGACAATCCATCAATCGTCTTGAAGATTCCCGCAGCTTTTAGAAACAGTGGGATTTCGTCTGGAGCTTCTTTTTTTAGTTTTTTAATTCGTTCGTGCATCATGGTATCCATTTAGTGAGTTTTGTATGTAGTCTCTAATCTCGATGAACCACTCATCAGATAAATCCATTTGATCACAAAGGTCTTCTGGTATTGAGGCGCAAGCTATTTTAGCCATCTCTAAGATGGTGACATCATATAACCAGCTTCGTCTGATTTTGGAAAGCTCGGGACCAGAGGGTCTGATCGGAAACGCCTCTGAGACGGTTTGGTACTGCTTTGGTTCTTCTTTTTTCATAGTATTATAGATTGCTGTATTTTTCCATCAACTCAACTTGAACGTGCTTGTTCCAGATGCTGTGCATAAGGTCGAACCAACCACCTCCACGTTCAGCTTCACCTACGGAAGAAGGGAAGACCGTTCTAAACTCCTCCATCATGGTATCTAGTTGAGATTCAAATTGAACCTGCTCAGGGCTAGCCTCCTCTTTCAACCCATCAACTAACTTTACAGCTTCATCAACCGTTATTAGCTCGCTCCCGTCGCCATTGTAAATGTTCTTCAGATCATTGGTCTCCATGTAGGATCGGAGTAGAGCATCTAGGAGTCTCTTTGTGCTTACTTGTTTTTTACTTACGTGTTTTTTCATGTCTGAGGGAAACATACCATGAAGCGGAAGGGCCGTCAAATTTAAATTAATTAAAAATTCAGACGTAAGCCACTGATTAGCAAGGAGTTACGGCGAACGCCCCCGCCGCCGCCCGTAACCCGTTGATAGTCAACGAGTTACGAGGGTTTTTTATTTGGCAGATTTCATTTCTTCTTTTCGCTTTTTCCTATCGCCAAACCAACCAACATCTGGCGCTTGCATATTTCTGCGTCGCCAAAAATCGTGATAGGCTTTATTGAATTCTTCTCTAAAACCCCTTTTTAAAGTGGCGTATCTGTTTGCTTCTGAGAAGTCTGGTTTTATTGGTTCCATGTTTTTATCTTTCTGTTCTGTCTATTCTTTCTCTTCTTACTAAAAGTATCAATCCGATAATGATCGTTGCCCAAAACCAAAATCCCAACCTTGCTAGTAATTTTATCAAATTCATGCTGGCTCCACTACAAAACCCGTTTCATCTTTTTTTGCAAGACCTTTCTCAACTAATCCAACGATCACGCCCTTTTTATCTTTAAAGCGGAGGTCATTCTCATCACCATCGACGACGGGAAAACCAAGATAAGTTTTAGGAAGTGAACCACGGAAAACAACCGCGACATTCCCGCCTAGCGAAAGAATCTTTTTTATTCTGTCATCGCTAGTCTCTTCACTGCGGGAAAAGGTCAGGTGGTAGTTTTTAGGCATCTTGCCATCAAGCCATTTTCTCATTCTATAAAATCCCTTGGTGTAATCATAAAAATTTACCTCTGGAAACTCTTCGATCACACTTGTCTTGCTCCCCTTCTTCATATTCTCCCAAGGAATATCACTTGTCAGATTGAGACGGAAACAAGGAGTGAGATTTTTTCTCGCGGCACTTTTGATAGCCTTTCCTATTTCAATTCTAAGATCCGACATGAAACCGAAGTTATCTTTAAAGAACCTCCGCGTTTTAGCGATTCTAGAATTTTGCACGTTGGACATACAACCGCGCCCCGCTGTATCTAAACAAGCTGCACGACATCCTGCGCTTGCCCATTGGCAAACGTTAAATCCTGATTTAGTAGCAGGGGAAAGATGGAGACCGAACGTGCGGAATCCAACCTTTTCACCCTTAAGGGTTTTGGCGTTGCCTGAGTTAAGTAGTTTCATAATTACCACCAGCAAGAATAAAAAACTTTGTCCCCCTCATCGATAGCCTTTAGACCGTCCTTGATAAAGTCGAGATCCTTCTCTTTTCTCCACTCGTCTTGACTGCTGTCAGCACCATAAAAGAAACCCATAGTTACTGGTAGTTTTCCAGCCTCAACCACTGCCCACAGACTTTCTAAATCCTCGGCAGTCAATTGCATGACTTCACAATTCAAATCGTTGGCTGGCTTTCCCGTTTT
>CEWG01038042.1_pt1 | contig 98078 bp, 85 predicted proteins | sample 361411 | NCBI WGS metagenome assembly CEWG01 (sample SAMEA2622173, study PRJEB7988) | marine metagenome | biome: marine biome (ENVO:00000447); feature: surface water layer (ENVO:00002042); material: "saline water (ENVO:00002010), including plankton (ENVO:xxxxxxxx)" | depth 5 m | reverse complement strand
CACCCTTAAACCCTCTAAGTCCTTGACTATGAGGGTTTTTGTTTTTATTACACATCAAGGAGTGATAAATAGAGTGACAAATTGGGTATATTTATTTAGTGAATAGAGAACAAAACATAAAGAACCTAAAGACTGAAAAAGAAGGAATTAAAGTTTTAAAATCTCTTAATTCAAATTTTTTGGTTCCTACAATTGAAGAAAGAAAACATATTTATAAGAAGTTTAAAATCGAATACTCAAAATATTCAAGAAGTGTTGATGGTATAATTTTAAATGTTGATTCAATTGACGAAATTAAATCACTAGATGATTTTTTGTTTGTAGAAATAAAAACTACAAAATCGAAATCAGTTAAAGAATTACCTTTTGGTGTTTTTTTTGGTTTTACAAAAAATGAGGAAGACCTTTTTGAGAGTTTAAAAAACTATAGACTTTGTATAGTTCATGTGATACTTCAAAAATATTATTTGTTAGACCACAATGAATATTTATCATTAATTCAAAACAAGAGAATTCAATATCAAATTAACTTTAAATCTAAAACTTCACTTTAAGAGTGATAACTTGTCACTCCTGGAGTGATATGATGTTTTGTAAACGCCTGCAAATCAACTGTTTAGTGTGCTGGTTAAAGTACAGGTGGGACCACCAACAAAATAAGGCCTTCACGAGAGTGAGGGTCTTTTTTTATTTTCATTATTTATGCAACTGGTCTTCATTTGTTGTAATGATAGGCTTCAAAAGATCTTCTTAAGCCGTGGTAGAAAAAAAGTTTGTATTTTGGGTTTTAAATAAAATTTAAAAAACCTTTAATTTAATATCTAACTTAGATTTACTTTATTGATATAAAAAATAATGGTGCCAAATAAAAAAAATATTCGTTGGGGAATTATCGGTTGTGGGGATGTAACTGAACTGAAAAGCGGGCCTGCTTATCAAAAGACTGAGGGATTTGAGTTGATTGCAGTTATGAGAAGAACTCCTAAAATGGCTCAAGGTTATGCTGAAAGGCATGGTGTGGAAAAATATTACACTGATGCAGATGCATTGATAAATGATCCCGATGTTGATGCCGTTTATATTGCTACCCCTCCTGATACTCATAAGTTCTTTGGGCTTAAAGTAGTAGCTGCAGGAAAACCTTGTTGTATTGAAAAACCCCTTTCAACTAACTATACAGATAGTTTGGCAATTTACAGTGCCTTTAATGCAAAAAAAATACCGCTCTTTGTTGCCTATTATCGTAGAACACTTCCAAGGTTTTTAAAAATTAAATATTGGATTGATAATGGTAAAATAGGAGTAGTAAGGCATATCCAATGGCAACTATGCAATAATGCCTCTGAAGAAGACTTGTCGGGTAAATACAATTGGCGAACGGATGCTAAAGTCGCTCCAGGTGGTTATTTTGATGATTTGGCAAGTCATGGATTGGATTTGTTTTGTTATTTATTTGGGGAGGTGGCTGAAGCGGCAGGTATTAGTTTAAATCAACAAAAACTTTACACTGCCAAAGATGCTGTGACCGGATACTGGCTTCATGACAATGGCATTACAGGTATAGGGAATTGGAATTTTGGAAGTCATCAAAGGGAAGATAAAGTTACAATTTATGGCAGTTTGGGGACTATTCAATTTTCTGTTTTAGATGATCAGCCGATTCAGTTAAAAACTGAAAAAGGTTACGAAACCTTGAATATCTTAAATCCCGAAAATGTCCAGATTCATCATGTAGGACAAATGAGAGATCAGTTGCTTAATCCTCTTAAAACCCACCCCTCCTCTGGAAAAACTGCAGTACATACGAGTTGGGTAATGGATAAGATTCTTGGGAATATGTAACTCCTTTTGATTTAATAAACTTCTCTTTTTGTTATATGCATACTAACCAAACTAATAACAGATAATTATCATTGCTCTAGGTGGAGAATCAGTTTGGTTTTATCAAAATAAATATTTTCCTATTTTATTTCGCGTTAAAAAATTCAAAATAAGAAACAATTCGAAAGATCTGGAATAGTAGTATCTAATAAATTACGGCAGAATCATTTCATGCATATTAATACTGTAAGGACTGCAATTTTATATACTGATGAAATTATTGTAATTAAAAATCATATCTTGAGTCAAATGATTGATGACATTTGTTATTATAATTTAGTTTTTAAATAAAACATTAATGAAGAAGTACTGTTTGTCACTTTTATTAGGGTTTATTCTTCTATTAAATTCATGTGAGCAACTGAATACCACCAAAATTATTCGACTTGGACATGGGCTAAATACCAGCCATTCTGTTCACAAAGCAATGGTTTATATGGGAGAACAGTTGGAAATTAAATCTAATGGAAAAATTAAACTCCAAATATATCCTAGTCAACAATTAGGAACAGAACGTCAATGTCTTGAACTACTACAAATAGGCGCTCTAGATATGACCAAATCATCGGCTGGTGTTTTAGAAAATTTTTCACCAGGCATGAAAGTATTGGGTTTGCCCTACCTGTTTAGAAACCGTGAGCATTCTTTTAAAGTATTGGATGGACCGATTGGAAAAGAATTACTTGCAGGAACAGAAAAATATTGGTTAAAAGGATTGGCCTATTACGACGCGGGAAGTAGAAGTTTTTATACAATCAATACTCCAGTTAAACAACCAAGTGACTTGGAAGGATTAAAAATCCGAGTTCAGGAGAGTCAGACTGCGATTGATATGGTTAAATCTTTTGGTGGTTCGCCAACACCAATTTCTCACGGAGAGCTATATACTTCATTACAACAAGGTGTTGTTGACGGCGCCGAAAACAATCCACCTGTTTTTTATTTATCGAGACATTATGAAGTTTGTAAAAACTATATTCTTGATGAACATACTGTCTTACCTGATGTAGTTTTGATGGGTACACACCTTTGGGATTCGCTTAAAGAAGAAGAACAAAAATGGGTTCAGGAATCTATGGACTTATCAGTAATCGAACAACGTAAACTATGGATGCACTCTGAAAAAGAATCTCTCGACGCTGTTAGGGCAGCAGGTGTTATTGTCAGTTATCCAGATAAAGCTAAATTTTCTGAAATGTCTAAATCTGTCATTGAAGAATACGAAAAAGATCCTTACTTTAAGGATGTTATTGTTAAAATTAAAAACACTTTTTAAAAGGAATTTAATATAAAAATTTATTCATTTTTAGAGAAAGCACATATTTTGATAATGTCTCTAATGGTTTTAAACTATTTTTGAGAGTTTTTAGAACGTGAATTGATATCATCAAAAAGGATTTTGAAACGTTATATTTATAAATATGAGTATGGCTAAAACAAGATCAATTTTAATTTAAATTATTCGTAAAACCCTCTAAAAGTCAGAAAAGAATTATAGTATCTATACATGGTTATTTATTGAAAAAGTTTGCACCATTTCATAATCAAATATTGAATTTTCACATTTCAAAAATTAAATTTGTTTTCTATGACACAAAAATTTGGTTTAATAGAATAATTTAGTCATAAGTTGACTATTTCATTCCAAACGGATTCTGAAACAGGGATTCCTTTTTCAGAGTTTTCCTTTCGTAGGTTAACTGCTCTTTCTCCCGGATAGCTGATTTGAGAGTCGTGATTTATTTTGGCAGAAGATTTCAAATCTTTAACAATCTCATCAATTACATTATCTTTTTCATTATATCCTGTTAACTTCTTAGGGTCGATTGTGATAAAAATTTGGGAACAAGATATTTCATCTTCTTTCTGGGCGACTTGGTGAACAGCTAACCCATCTGACAAAATCGCTGCCAATACATCCAATACGAAAGACAGTCCTGATCCTTTCCAAAATCCAATGGGTAGGGTCCTTAGAGATTCTAATATTAAACTCGGGTCATTGGTCAAATTCCCATCTTTATCGTACCCTCCAGTAACGGGTAATTTTTCATTTTTTTGTTCTGTCAATTCCATTGCACCATAAGAGAACTGAGACATGGACATATCTAAAACTACTGCCTCATCACGATAAGGAATACCTATGACCAAAGGGTTGTTTCCAAGTTTGGCATTCTTAGCGCCCCATGCCGGCATAATAGCTGCAGTATTGCTCCATCCAATAAAAATATACCCTTTTTTTGCCGCCTGCCATGCGTAATAACCTCCACGCATCCAATGATTTGTATTGGATAGTGCAATACACCCTATTCCATATTTATTAGCCAAATCCAGCGCCTTATTTGTTGCAAAAAAAGCATTTGACGGTCCGGGACCAGATGCCCCATCCCATTGTTCTATAACCCCTAATTTATTTTTTAATAAAGGTTTATTTTTTGGCATTACATAACCTTTTTTTAGGAAATCGATGAATCTTGGGAACCTATTTACTCCATGAGAGTAAACTCCATCTAAACTGTTTTGAGTGAAAATATCTGCACATTTTTCAGCATCCTCACTAGAGAAGTCAAAAGCCAATAATTTTTCGATAAAACACAACTCCATTTCTGCTTTAAAAATCCGTATCGTTTTTAAAACGCTCATTTTTTTTATGATTAAAGTGAGATCATCCCTTTGATTACCATTTGTTCTGGATCTATCCAATTTCCAATCGTGTTGGGAAATTCGTCAAAATTACAAGAGTGAGTAATCCATTGATTTATATCAATTTTCTTTTCCTCCATTAATTTAATAATTTTTTTGAATTCATTAGGCAGGGCATTTCTTGTTGCCATCAAAGTAATTTCATTTTTATGAAATAGTGGGTCATTAAACTGAATATCACCGATAAATAAACCTACAAAAATTAATTTACCTCCAGAGCACAAAAAATTAGAAGAACCCTTCTCATCTGATTGATGGCTAATTAAAAACAAGTTAGTGAATTAATTAATATAATAGAAATCCAAGGGCTGGGGAGTGGTTTTGGAGATTATGATTTGAAGGTTTATTTAAAATTTAATTTTTATGGAATTAACTCTTGATAAGATAATTCTTATGATAGATTTGTTTAGTTTTTAATTGATAAATATGATTTTATGGTTAACAAAAAATATTTTAAAAAAAATTTGATTGATTTAATTTTAAAAATTACTTTTGGCTCCAAAAAAAAGTTGAAGATACCTCCTCCAATCTTAGTAATTATCTTAATTACTTCTATTTATTTTTCCTCTGATAAATTAGATTTGATTTCTATTCCATACAGAACTTCATTTTCAATTGTAATACTATCAATAGGGATCCTTGTAATTATAAACCCAGTTGTTAAATTTATAAAATCAAAAACAACTGTTAATCCAGTTGAATTCAAAAATGTTGAAAAGCTTGTTACGTCTGGAATTTATAAATATTCTAGAAATCCAATGTACTTAGGTATGATTATGATAATCATATCTACAACAGTTTATTACCTTAATTTTTATTCTTTATTAACTCCTTTTATTTTTTATTTCTGGATTAACAGATTTCAAATAAAAAGAGAAGAAGTTTTTCTTGAAGAAAAATTTGGTCAAGAATATTTATCATACAAGACCAAAACTAGAAGGTGGATATAGTAATTTTAAACAAAAATTATTTCCTATAATTTAAAGCTTCTTCTATTTAGTTGCTCAAATTATTCTTAAATGAAAACTTGCCATTATACAATTGATGACTTAAATGTTGATTTAAAATTCATAATCAAAGAAATTGAGACAGTTTCTTATTTACCAGAATTAGTTTTAAGCATAAATAGAGGAGGATGTATACCAGGGATTTATTTATCACATTATTTTAAAGTTCCTCACAAGGTAATTAATATTCAATTAAGAGATGGAGATGGAAATATAGAGGTTGATCTACACAAAAAATACCTGACCAATAAAAAAAGGATATTAGTAGTTGATGATATTAATGATACTGGAAAAACATTTAAAGAAATTGAAAAAATCACAAAGAATAATGATTGTGATTTTAAGTTTTGTGCATTATTGGACAACATCCAAAGTCGTCAAAAAATTCATTTTCGAGGTAAATCTATTAATAAGTCTATTGATCCATTATGGTATATTTTCCCGTGGGAAAATTGGTGGTAACATTTTAAATCAAAATTCTTAGACAAACTATGAAGACTTACTTGGTAATAATTCATATATGTATAATTGTTGTATCCAACATCTTAGTTTCGATACCAATTGATTTTTATGGATTTAAAATTACATGGGCAGCATTTAGTTTTCCATTGGTAATAGTTACAACTGATTTGACTACAAGATTACTTGGCAAGTCTGTTGCACAAAACATTATTGGTTATTCTTTTCCATTTGCAATTTTATCGTCAATAATCCTTCTATATCTTAATGATAATCCAATTTCCGTATCAGTAAGAATTGGTATTGCAAGTGGAATTGCTTATGCAATAGGGATCTTGATAGATATAAATGCATTTCAATTTATACGAGAGAAATATTCTAACTGGTGGATTGCCCCAGCCTTATCTACAATAATTTCAAATATTATAGATTCATATACCTTTTTTTTTAGTGCGTTCTATAATTCGGAGGATCTATATATGGCAAAAAACTGGCTAGAGATTTGTGGCACACAAACATTAATAAAAATAATAATTGGATTTATATTCTTTCTTCCTATATACGGGCTTTTACTTAATATTTTTTTAAATAAAATTCTGAGCAAAAAAAAGTAAAATATTCGAATTCAAAAAAGGATAATTCAATATTGCATTTTAGATTAAATTCTTGAGCCTAAAAACTAAGTATTTCAAATTCTTTTATATTTATATTTTAGCGTTAATGTCAGACTATAAACATGAGAAAATTTAATTTACTATTAATTATTGTTCTAATATCATCCTGTTCTAATCAAAAAAAATCAGCCCATAATTCCCATCAAGATATAACCCTCAAATACAAGGAATATACCCCTAAAGGGAGTGAAATAGTAATATCAAGAGCTGATTATTTAAATAAATTAAAGGGTTTTTGGCTTGCACAATGTATTGCAAATTGGACTGGTCTAGTAACTGAAAATGATAAAATAGGAAATATTGGTGAATTTAAAACGGGGGATTTTTATACACGAGATGATTGGGGTAAGAAAGATAAACTCAATTTGCGAGGTAATAGGACTGATCAATATATAGACTTTGTTTTTGAAGGCAAGGATGGAATATGGGGTGCAGATGATGATACCGATATTGAATACATGTATCAACATTTGGTTTATACAAATAAAGTTTCAAAATTAAGTGGAGAACAAATTCGTGATGGATGGTTAAAGCATATAAAACACGAAGAACAAAACTATTTATGGGTTTCAAACCAAAGAGCGCTAGATTTAATGCTTGATGGTGAAGTACCTCCAGAGACAAGTAATCCCATCAAAAATCCCGATTTTGATATGATTGATGCACAATTAACAACTGAAATTTTCGGTTTCTACTCACCTGGGAGACCAGATTTTGCAGTTGAAATGGCAGAGCTTCCAATTCGAACAACTGCAAGAGATAATGCAGAATGGATATCCAAATTTTATGTTTCTATGTATTCCCTAGCTGCTATTGCTAATCCAAATCTCAGCATTAAAGAAAATTTATTAATCATCGCAGAAAAATCTAGAAATCAGCTTCCAAATGACTCATATGCCTTAAAAATGTATGATTTTGTTAAGAGTCAATATGATGATGGACTTGCATGGGAAACTATTAGAGATAATGTATATATGAGATATCAAGTACAGCAAAAAGACGGTTATGATATAACTTCAAGAAATTTGAAGTGTAATGGATGTTTTGCAGCTGGAATAAATTTTGCCGCAAGTCTAGTTAGTTTATTTGCCGGTGAGGGTGATTTAAAAGAAACTATAAAAATGGGATCTCTCATGGGTTGGGATTCTGATAACCCAACAGCTACATGGGGAGGTCTTATTGGTTTCATGATTGGTAAAGATGGAGTTGAAAAAGCTTTTGATAGAAGCTTCTCAGAGGAATACAATATTCACAGGACCAGACAGAATTTTCCAAAGGGAGTAGATAATTTTTCAAATATGGCCAATGTAGGTATTTTTATAACTGATAGGGTTGTTCAAGATGATCTTGGTGGCGGAATAGACTTAAAAAAAAATATATGGTATATTCCTAGATTAGATTAAGACTTGAAAATTTTAAAAAAAATACAAAAAATATACATTATGAAAAATTTTATCCTTTCAGTATTAATTTTTTCATTAAGTGCACTTAATGCTCAAGATTTTCAAAAATCAATCTTGCCAAATAGTATCCCTATTGAGGAGGGGGTACTCCAAGAATCAAAAAAATTTGATGATGAAATTAAAAGACTGTCTATTGGCTTTAAGGTTGGTATTCCCAATATAGCCTCATTGGGTCTACAATATAACCTTCCAATATTTAATAATCATTTAGCACCATTCATAGAGTATTCTTCATATTCATATGATGATGCTGAAGTAGAGGGAAACTTAAACTTTTCTGAATTTGGTGCCTCATACTTTTTTAATGAGAGCGGAAAGGGTTTATACGTAGGGGTTGGTTTGTCAAGTTTAAAATTAGATGTTTTGTACAACAATATTTCGTTAGACTTTGGAAAAACTGGATCAGGATCTACCGAAATTGCATTAAACACAACTAATTTAAAACTAGGACTAAAAACACGAGGAAGAATCTATTTAAGATTGGAAATGGGTTATGGATTAGGTGATCTACCCACACAAGTAACTTTTGTAGCATCAGAAAATTCTAACCCTTCTTACACTGAGACTACTACGGAAGATATACCTGACATTCCAGGTATTTCAGAAACCGGTTTAATTATTGGGAATATTGGTTTTGGATTATCTTTCTAGAAAAAAGCTCTCACAATTAATTGAGTAAAGTTCATTTATACTACAGTATTTAACTTATTTTTATTGATTCTAATTCTAAATTACTGTAAATCAGCTAATTAAAATTTTTTTTTATTAAATTTGTTTAAAATTATTAAATATGAAAGTTTTAAGTTATAGTAATAGTTGTGTTAATTGTGATAATCTTGTATTCTCATCTATGACATGTGGTCTTCATGAGCTGAGTGTAAGTGAGAAATATACTTGCAGCAAATTCGAAGATAATACTGCTGAAGCATAATTCTTTAGATTATACATTAGTACATTATCGGTTATTAATTTAACCATCTTGGCATTTATAAAATAAATCTGTAGCCTATTTAAGGGGGCTTTAATAATCTGCTGTATCCTTTTTATACCAATTTATTTTTAATAGATTTTAAATTTTTTGTTTTTTAAATTAAAATTGAATTTTTCAATTTCAACTTAATAATTTCCATAAACTATCATTTTCTTTAAAACATAAATTTGATATCAGAAATTTTACAATAGAATTATTTAATTCTATATTTTAGTCTTTCATTAATCTTAAACTATTTAAAATGAAAAATTTAATTTCATCACTTTTACTTTTATATACTTTTTCTGTTAATGCCCAGTACTGTATTTTCTTTGATATCAAAGTAGATGAGCCAGAAATGATTGTATCTGCAATGACTGAATTAATGAATACTGATTGGGGGAAAGGCTTAGAAGCTACAAAATCGTTATTTACTTATGGCCCAAATGGGACTAATGATGCCACACACTCAATTCAATTTTGTTTTCCTAACGAGGCGGCTTTTGAAAATGCTTTTATGTCGTATGGTCAATCAAAAGATGCTAAATTAATTTGGGAACGAAAACTTCAAAGATATTCTGAGGATATTTCTCAATCATTGAACACACCTATCTGGTATAATGGAGAGGATTGGGCAGAGGATAATGTATTTATGATATATCAAATCGAAGTTTCAAACCCTTCTGCTTATCTTAAAGAGTTTCAAACCTTTTCCAATAAAATTTCAAAAAAGTTAGGCTACGAGGACAATTCCTATGGCTTAGCAATTCCAATTGTTGGTAAAAATTCTGAATTTAGTCATTTTGTATGGCAAGGATTTCCAGATATTAAATCTGCTCTTTCCAAAACTAAAATGATGTTTTCAGATCCATTATTTGCCGAGTTTTCCAAGAAAGTTTCTGGTATTAGAAAAGTTGTTAATACTGTAATGACCATTCGTCTAGCCGATTTTTAAAAATAATTTTAAAATAAATTAGTTCTCCCTCCCATGTGGAGGGTTTTTTATTTAAAAAAAGAGATTATGAAAAAATTAAGCGCAATAGTTATAGGAGCAACAGGGGCTACAGGACAAGAATTGGTAAAGTTATTATTGAAAGATTCTAATTTTATTAAAGTCAAAATATTTGTCCGAAGAGACCCTAGCATTCAAAATATTAAGCTTAATACTCATGAAATTGATTTTTCTAGATTGAATAATTATAAAAAACTAATTAATGGGGATGTCCTTTTTTCAGCACTTGGGACAACTTTAAATCAAGCTGGAAGTAAAAAAGAGCAATACCTTGTGGACTATGACTATCAATATAAATTCGCTAAAATAGCTTTACAAAATAAAATACCATGCTACTCATTAGTTTCGACTGTTGGCGCTAACAAGAGCTCTCACTTTTTTTACCCAAGAACTAAAGGTGAGTTGGAGGAAGAAATTAAGAAGCTCGGATTCAAGAAAACATATATTTTTCAGCCGCCATTTTTAATTAGGCAACCAAATTTAATTAGACCTGGAGAAAGAAAAGTCTTAGAGATTTTAAAGGTGTTAAATAAAGTTGGACTTCTAAAATCTCAGAAACCTTTACCAGTTAAACTTTTGGCTCAAAAAATGATAAATGAAATTAAATCAGATAAAAAATCAGGGCTGAAAGTCTACAAGCCGAAAGATATTTTTTAAAGGTTATAAAATAAATCAGCTATTAAAAACATTTTTTAAATTGAATTAATTTTCTACTTTATAATTTTTAATTAAATAACTTGTTTTGAAAGAAAAGATACTCTTATTCTTATTTTTACACATCTCCAGTTTTGCTCAACTCATTACCCAGTCAAAACTTTCAAATCCAACACTTTTCGAGCATAAGGATGTCACGGGTATAGTTTTCCAGCATAATTTCGATTCAAAAATACTTAACAATTCCAGAGAAATATTTGTTTTGCTTCCTAAGGGATATAATCAAAATAAAAACAAATACCCACTACTGATAGTGCACGATGGAAGAGCTGTTTTTTATTCTAAAAATCGAGGTTTCGGAAAAAAAAATAAACCAAAGAACGATACGTTACCCAAACCAGGATGGAACCTGGACGAAACTGTTAATGAGTTAATTCAATCCAAAAAAATAAAACCTATTATAATGGTTGGTATAAGTAATACAAAGAATAGAGGATATGAATATGTTCCTACCAGAAATGGAATTAATTTCGGAAGAGCTCTAACCCAAGAGCTAATTCCTGAATTAAAAAAATTATATCGCGTTAACACTAAAGACATCGGAACATTAGGATCTTCTGCAGGAGGATTAATTTCATTATATCTAGGATGGGAATTAAACCATGTATTTACTAAAGCAGCTTGTTTATCACCCGGAATAATTTATAAGGACCAAAACTATTTTGAGCTATTAAAAAAAGCTAAAGTACCAGATAATCTTAAACTCGCCATGGTTAATGGTGCTGACAATTTTGATTCAGGACTTCAGGTTGGTGTTGATAAATTTATTGATTATTTAAAAAAAATTAATTTTCCTAAAGAAAATCTTTTGTATTGGATAGATAAAAAGGGAACTCATTCCTCAAGATCATGGTCACATCAAGCTAAAGATATTTTACAATGGATGTATAAATAAATTACTTTGATGATAATTAGTAATGACCGTGATAAAGGTAAATAGCTCCATAAGACCAATGTTTACCGACCAGACCTGGATATTTATAACGATCCATCATTAAAGCTAGGTATCTGAATGGATAACCTTCGGGTAATTGAACAATATTTGGCCATACCCTAGTACCTGAAGTCTCATCCCACGGTGGTAAATCCATTTTTAAATGCCCAACTTCTTTTAGATCAGGATATGAATATACATATACCTTTCTATCTGAACTGCCTGAAAAGCAATATCTTTTGTCTCCAATTTTTTGAATAGATGTGCCAGTAGAATTATTTGAAACAGGTCCCGCAATTTTTTTATAAGCTCTATTCCAGTGGTCAGATTCTAAAACTATTGCTTTATAGCCATTGATATTTTTGCAGGTTAACATTCTCCACTTGTTAGCTAAAGAGTCAAATAATATGTGAGGGTCTTCAATATCTCCAATCATTCCAAAAGGTTTAGCTTTCATGATGGAGAAACCAAATCTTGGATCAACTTTACTCTCAACGGCCAATAGTTGTTTTTTTTCTTTTCTAGGATCTGCATACGCGCTAAAGCCAGTTGTTAAACCCCTCCATAAGTTATCATTTCTATCATAAAACAGATGTGAAGCAATCTCATTTCTTAGTATACCGTCCTGTCTGTCAAAAACTATTATCCCTTCCAGCTTAAGATCAAAAAGTTTTGGATTTAAACTAAAAACCCCCTGTATATGATGAGGTAATGCCCTTCCACGTATAGATGCCGTATACCATATTCGCTGGTTTTCATAAAAAGGCTCTCCATTTTCATACGTGATCGCTCTAATGTCTGCTATCCCAATACCTGAATTAATCTCCACCTGAGCTTTTTGTACTTTCACTTCTCCATTATTTAGATGAACAAAAAGGTGAGATTGAAATTTATTTAAATAAGTTTTTCCTCTTAAATCAAGATATTCGCTAAAATCGTATTGACCTATTACCTTAGGAATCTCTTCACCCTTATGAAACAAGGTAAATCCACTTCCCAACATTTGGAGAATAATTTTACCCGTTATAACTTGACTTACATTCAGGTTAAGTCCGATAGACTCATCTATAATAATTTTATTATTTCTTAAAATTTTGATCCTTAAACTTTTAATTAACTCTTCTTCAAATATTACTTCAATTATAAATCGCTCATTTTCCTCACTATCTGAAAACTCATAGCCAATAGCACCATTTCCATTACTTGATGCCACATCTGTGACGTAGCTCATAAACGGATTAAAGCCACCAAACCATATTTTGGTTTGAGTTTCTTCCTTTGATTTGACAATTAATTTTCCCCGATTTAGCTGAATATTAGCATGATGTTTCAAGAGATGCTTTTGAGGATGCATAGAAGACATTCCAATTATTTTATTAGGTTCAAGCTTTGAAATAATAATTGATTGATGCTCATCAAATATCATTCTCTGAACTCCTTTACGAGTGAACTCAATATCTTCTGGAGTCAACTGACCTATTACACCCGTATAAATTAATGCATGTAAAACCATCAAAAGCGAACTGCAAATGGAACTTTTCATTTTACTTAGTTCAGATTTAGTTTTTCGCTAAAATTATAGGATTCATGGCCTAATGATCCTCTGCCAAGAATTTCGTGATTTTCATTGGGTATTTTATTTCTATGCTCTTTTATAACATCTTTTAATCCAGGATCATCAATTAAATTATACCATTCATTTGGATCATTCATTCTATCATATAATTCTTCTTTACCGTTATTGTACTGAATGAATCGATAATTTTTTGATATAATAGCATAATTTCCTGGACCAAAACTAGTTCGTGCCATGTGAGGCCATTTATTAATATCATTTTTTAATAATGGTACTAATGAATTACCCTGGTGAATTGGATCTGGGTTTAATCCAGAAAGTTCAAGTAGTGTTGGATAGATATCTAATAGTTGTACGGGCAGATCGGATTTTTTCCCCTTTGGAATCCCTGGTCCAACAATGATTAGGGGCACTTTGGTACTATTTTTCCAAAGACTTCTTTTTGCCCATTTTTCCTTTTCTCCTAAATGAAATCCATGATCGCTAAATAAAACAATATATGTATTTTGGACTTCATCATGTCTTTCAATTACATCTAATACTTTACCTACTTGATTATCTACAAAACTAACACATGCCAAATATGACCTGACCAACGATTCCCATTGATTATTATTAACTACCCATTCATGACTTGGAGCTATATGACCAAAACGTGTAAGACTTTTTGCATAATCAGAAATATCGTCCAGGTCTCCATCAATAATTTTTGGAAGTTTAATTGACTCAATGGGATATTTATCAAACCATTTTTTTGGGGCAATATGGGGTACATGAGGTTTAAAAAAACCTAGAGCTAAAAAAAAAGGCTTTTTCATATCTTTAGAAAGAATGTTGACCGCCCAATTAGCGATCATACCGTCTTCCGTTTGATTATCCGAAATTTCTAAACTACCCCAATCCCATAATTTAGCATTTCCGTTAAAGCCAGAAATTTTTTCTTCACTTAACGGTCCAAACCATTTTCCAAATTCACCCCAATATTTATCAATATATTTTTTATTTTCTTTTTTATTGTGAAATAATTTTCCAGCTCCTTGAACATTATAACCTTCCTCTAAAAATCGTTTAGGCATAACAGTACTTTTTAAAGATTCTTCTGAATTTTCTAATGGTGGGTTCAAAAAATAAATACCTGTCGAGCTAGGATATAAAGAAGTCATCATACTTGCTCTAGATGGATTGCAAACAGGTGATTGACAGTGAGCATTGGTAAAAAGCATACCTTTAGATGCAAGTTTATCAATATTAGGGGTCTTTAATTGAGGATGTCCTCCCATTACACCAACCCAATCATTTAGATCATCGATTGAAATCAATAAAATATTTGGTTTTTTTGCTAAGACATCTTTAACTCTAGCATCACAACTCAATGCAATGGCAGAAATTACAATACTTGAAAAAAATATCTTAACAAAAGAAAAGTCTAAATACCCTGTATATTGCATAAAAATTAATTTTCTAAATCTAATTAGCTTGTATTATATTGAAAAAAAATTAAAGTAAGTTGGATCATTTTTTATTTTATTGTGGACACAATGAAGTACTCAATAATTATGGTATTATTTCCAAGTCAAGGGGTCTATCTAAATTTATCTCTCTATAGCTTATCTTCCAAATCCCTTCGATTTTTTTTAATTTATAGACATAAACAATAGGCGTAACAATTAATGACTCTGAACTTTTATTGGTATTCAAAAGTGTCATATATTGGTTTATGTGAGCGCTATTTTCAGTTAATTCTAGAACTAATGTGTTTGCCATCATATGTCTTCTTTGCATACTATTAGTCTCAAAATAATCCATTCTCTCTTTATTAAGAATCATCTGACGGTTGTCCTTAATTTTAACAGTTATTTTCTCACCTTTCGAGTTATAATTTACTCCAACAGCATCATCAGTGAAAAGAGATAAATAGCCCTTTAGATTATTAGAGTCCCAATAAAAACCATATGCGTCAATGACATCTTTGATTGCTATCCTATCAGAAACATTAAAACTGGTGTCTCCAGGTATTCCTGACCAATCTTTATTTACTTTTTTAGATTTTCCTAAAACACCTTGCAGTACATTTTTTACATCGTCAATTTTAATATTATTTAAATCAAACTCTTGCCCATTTACTAGGAGAGCAAAAAAAAGTGTAATAATTAAAAAATTCTTTTTTCGAATCATTAAAAACTTGCTATTGTCAAAAAGTAATTGAGAGAAAAATTCTATATGCTAGATAGACCGCAGTAACTGTCCAAATCCACCAGCGGTTTTTCATGTACCATTCCATCTCTCTAAGATATATTTTTTCAATTGGTTTATAAATTTTCATTTAACTAAATTACTTTTAAAATTATGCTAGTAAGTCTTTGATTACTTCTCCGTGCACATCAGTTAGCCTGAACCTTCTTCCTTGATGCTTAAAGGTAAATTTTTCGTGGTTTATTCCTAGAAGGTGAAGCATTGTAGCTTGAAAATCATGAACATGAACTGGATTTTCAACCACATTATAACTAAAATCATCAGTTTGTCCATATACAAGTCCCTTTTTCACTCCTGCACCCGCCATCCACATTGTAAAGCAACCAGGATGATGATCTCTTCCATAATTGTCATTAGTAAGCCGACCCTGAGAAAAACTTGTTCTACCAAATTCCCCCCCCCAAATAACAAGAGTATCCTCAAGTAACCCTCTTTGTTTTAAATCTTTCACTAATCCAGCTGTAGCTTGGTCTGTTGCTTGCGCTTGTTTTTTTATCTGTGAGGGTAAGTTACCGTGTTGGTCCCATCCCGTATGATAAAGTTGAATGAATTTTACATCCCTTTCAGCTAATCTTCTAGCTTGAAGACAATTAAATGCATAAGTTCCTGGAACCTTTGCATCCTTTCCGTAAAGATTATAAATATGATCAGGCTCTTCTTTTATATTTAAAGCTTCAGGAACTGATTGCTGCATCCTATACGCCATTTCATACTGTTTAATTTGAGATACAATTCTATTATCCCCGTAAAGATCGTATTGGTGGAGATTCATTTCATTAATGTAATCAACACTTCTTTTTCGATCATCAATTGATACACCATGAGGATTATTTAGATATAAAACGGGGTCTTTACCTGACCTAAACTGAACACCTTGGTGGTGAGATGGAAGGAATCCATTACTCCATGCAGCAGAATTTAGGGGTTGAGCTCCTGAGTGTGATTTAGATAAGAGGACTACAAAACTTGGTAAATCCTTATTATCACTTCCAAGGCCATAACTCAACCAAGAACCTATACTTGGCCTACCTGTAAGCTGAGAGCCAGTTTGAACAAACATTACCGCTGGCTCATGATTAATCGCATCTGTTTTCATGGATTTAATAATACATAGCTCATCTACAATTTCAGCTGTATATGGGAATAGTTCACTTACCCAAGCACCTGATTGTCCATACTGGTTAAAATTAAATATAGATTTTACTAACGGATATGAGGACTGACCCTCTACCATTCCTGAATTTCGTTGTGTTTCTTTTAGAGATGATGGAATTTCTTTGCCATGCCATTTCTCCAGTATTGGTTTATAATCGTAAGTTTCAATTTGGGATGGCCCACCACTTTGAAAAAGATAAATTACTCTTTTTGCTTTTGGTATAAAGTGGGGCATACCATTTGGTGAAAAAATATTCTTATTGGAGAAATTTTTTCCCATTCCTAAACTAGGTGAAAGCAATGAGGATAGGGCAATTGAGCCAAAACCAAGGGAGCTTTTCTTTAAAAAGTTTCTTCTTGACTCTGAAAATTGTTTATTAAAAATATCTTCCATAATTCTTATCTAATCATAATTGCCTCTGATGTGTTAAGTAAACCACTAATTACTTTTGCCATTGCGGCGGTTTTATATGGCATACTTTTTTTACTTAGAATTTTTTCTCCAACATCAAGATAAGCCATTGTTTTTTTAGGTTGAAGTTTAAACATATTTAGTTCATCTTCGTAGAAACTAGCTATACTCTCTAACTCTGAGATTAACGGTCTTCTCCCAATAACTTTTCTAAATGCAATTTCAAGAGCAGATTCAATATTGTTATTGTTTTGAATTAGTACACTTTCAGCTAAAACCCTTGCAACCTCTGTATATTGAGGGTCATTAAGCAATACTAATGCTTGAAGTGGTGTACTGGTTAAAGTTCTTTTTACTGAACAGGCATCTCGATTAGGGGTATCAAAAATCAACATTGATGGGGGAGGAGCTGATCTTTTCCAAAAAGTATATAAGCTTCTTCGATAAAGTCCATCTCCCTTATCATGTTCATATTTATATTTCCAAATTTTGTCACTTAAATCCCATATACCTTCTGGCTGATAAGGATATACACTCTTACCACCCAATTTGTTAACTAATAATCCACTAATTGACAATGCATTGTCCCGAATCATTTCTGCACTCATCCTGAAAGAAGGGCCTCTAGCAAGAAGATTATTTTCAGGATCATTTGTCATTATATGGATGTCATTTATTGAATTTTGTTGGTAGGTTGCTGATAATAATATGAGCTTGTGAAGTTTCTTGATGTTCCAATTTGATTTTACAAATTGAATAGAGAGCCAATCTAGTAATTCCGGATAATTAGGCAGTGTACCTTGACTTCCCAAATCATCTGTTGCAGAAGACAATCCCTTTCCAAAATGCATCTGCCAAATCCGGTTTACAAATACTCTTGATGTTAAAGGATTCTTTTTGTCAAAAAGCCACTTAGCTAGACCAAGTCTATTTTTTGGAAGTTTTGGATCAAAGCTTAGTATAACTTTTGGTGTATTTGGAAACACCTCCTCACCAAGATCGCTATATACCCCTCGGTTAAGAATGTGAGTAGGTGCAGGTTTATCTTTATCTCCCATTACCATCATTTCGGGAATAGGATCCAATACTTTAGTTAATTTTTTTCTCAAGCGAAGAAAATCATTTTTCAGTATAATTAAATTATTGTCAAGATTTTCGTGAAAGAAATCCTTAGATAGAGATTTTAGCTCATAATATAACTTATCTTTTTTTAATCTTTCAAAAATGTTTTCATCATGTAAAAAAGCAACTTCAATCTCAGTGAGTACCTTATTGTAAATTTTAAGTTCATCGAGTCCACCATTTAAATAAGTTTTGAATTTGTGTTGAGGACCTATTCTAAATCCGTCAAATCCATAGGTGTGAATATTAGGTTCAAACAGAATTGATTTATAAATTTTGTTTCCAGTCCTTTTTACGGATGTTTTTTTCCCGTTTATAAATAGACTTAGACCTGAAGCTGATCCTTTTCCGTCATATGTTATAGTTATGTCTGTCCATTTACCAGTGGGGATTGAGCTTTCAGATTCAATCTCAATAGCGTTTTGTGGCCAAGATCTTGCTATGATAAACTTTAATTTATTTTCTTCAATAAATAAAGAATAACCTTTTAAGCCTAGTCTTATTTGTTCACAATGACCAAATATCATTGCATCAGTATTTTCTTCGCTGGGAAATAGTGAAAAAGATAATGAAAAAGGATCTGTTTGATCAAAATTTCCAACACCCTTTGGAAGCACCATTTCTGTATACTCACCAATAAATAGACCTTGACTTGAACGACCTTTTTTTATAATAGGTTCTTTAATAAATGCTGGTTTTAATTTAGATATGACAGGCGGACTTATGAACTTTTCACCTTCAGCTTCCTGAAAAAAATTATCAAAGGGGTAGTAGGCAATTAATCCGTCCTTGGAGCTCTTTTCTATATCGCTAAACACTTTTTTTGGGCTTGACCACCATTTTTCAAATAATTCATTTGGAGATTTTTTTTCTACTTCAATTTCTTTTTGCTTTATTTCTAATTCGTCCTCAATGTATTTTATAAGCTCCTGCTCTTTCTGATTGGTAAGTAATAGAGACGGACCTGGGATTTGACCTGGACCATAAACAGCAGAACCCATCTCAAACGTATTATTAAAAAAACTTGATAATTCGTAAAAGTTTTTTTGACTTATAGGGTCATATTTGTGGTCATGACATCGAGCACATTCTAAAGTCATTCCCAAAAATGCACTGCCGAAAGTTATCGTTCTATCTGCGACATATTCAGACCTATATTCTTCGAAGATTATTCCAGCCTCAGAGTTTTTCTTGTGTAGTCTATTAAATGCAGTTGCTTTTATACTTTCTTGATTAGCATTTTTAATAAGATCGCCGGCAAGTTGGTTTGTGACGAACTGGTCGTAAGGCATATTGTCATTAAAAGCTTTTATTACCCAATCTCTCCATGGACTAAAATCACGATGCTTATCATCTAAATATCCATCAGAATCTGCATATCGAGCAACATCCATCCATATATTGGCCATTAACTCCCCATATCTTGGAGAATTTAAATATTGATCAATTAAACTTTCATATGCTTTATAGGAGGGATTACTTATAAATTTATCGACCTCTTTTAATTCTGGAGGTAATCCCTTAAGTGTAAAGCTTAATCTTCTTATTAAATTTTCTGGTGGAGCTTTCGATGCCTGTTTAAATCCATTTCTTTCTAATTTTTTTTGGATAAAATAGTCTATCTCATTTCGCAATTGTTCCGATTTATCCAGTTTTGGCACTGGCTTGTCAATTAAAGGCAAAAACGACCAATGGTTTTGATATTTTGCCCCTTGGTCGACCCATTTAATGATAGTAGCAATTTCCTTTTCCGTCAAAGATAAGTGAAAGTCTGGGGGAGGCATTCTTATTTCTGGGTCGTCTGAAGTTAATCTTTTGATTAAACTAGATTTTATATCATTAATGGTAAGTGTTTTTTCATTTGATTTAGTGGCTGTATTCTCATTTATATCTAATCTAAGGTTGGCTTTTCTCTTTTTACTGTCAGGTCCGTGGCAGGCAAAGCATTTATCAGATAATATTGGTTTAACATGAAAGTTAAAATCCATTTTATCAGGTAACTTATCAATATTTTCAACGATTACCATAGGGCGATTTTCCACACAACCCCATGTTACTAGAATGTATATGATTAGAAAAAAAAATAAATATTTTTTTTTAAAATAAAGCATCACCATCGCTATTATAAAGAATAGGAACTAATCAAATATAATGATTAATAAAATTATATTTTATTAATGTATTTGAATCACAGGTTGTAAGATATTTTGATATGATCTGTATCAAATAAACTGTTAGTGGATTTCAAATAGCCAATTAAGTTTAATTTGAGTAGTTTATTTATCATGACTTAGACTTTAGAAAAAGAATTATGAAACAAGATAATAGCATCGAAGCTGAGGGGATTGTTGGAATAATACCGTCACCAACACTAAAATGAAAATAAACCGCACCAATCATAAACATGGCCATTATTCCAGCAGATGGTTTTACTAGCGATCTAAACTTAAATGCTCCTAAAACTAATAATATGGATACAATAACTTTGGTAACACCAACAATTATCATTGTTGAATTACTAAGACCATATAATGTAAATTCCTCTAGCATATTTTCAGCCTCACCACCTCTAAAAATAGAGGGTAAATTAAATCGAATTGTCCAGGCACTTATAACAGTTATTGAAATTAAAAGGGATAATAATTTGGTTGCTTTTTTCATGATTCAAAATTTTCAGTATCCAGTAAAAAATGTTTAAGTCATTTATTATACAAAGCTAATAAAGATTAACCTATGATTATATTACATTCATTAATAAACTTTGGTTATTATTTTATTATTTATATTTATTTCCAATAATATGAAGATTGTGAAAACAATTAAAATCCTATTATTTGCTCTTATTATAATCTCATGTGGAAAAGATTCCTCAGGGGGAAGAGATGTTATATCTCAATCTCAAATTAACAACAGTTCAGAAAACGAAATTCCAAGAGAAAAAGAGACTAATCATCCTTTTTTGATAGTAACAAAAGATATGTATAATGAGCTTAGGGAAAAAGCAGATATTGAACCATGGAAATCTATGAAAGAAGATGCAATATCCAGAGCGAATAATTCTATTTCGTCAAATCATTATGGGTCACTACAAAAATATGTTGGAGCCGTTGCATTAGCATACATTTTGGATGACTCAAAAAAGGAAATATATGCCAATAAGGTTAGAGATGTAATTTTAAATAGGTTCTCCGTCCTTGATATTCAACAATCATCTGACTGGGGTAAAGTAGTTCCAAATCTTGGTGCTTTTTTTTCTGCTATTCTTGCTTTAGATATTGTTTACGATTCACTATCATTAGAAGATATTATTAAATGTGAGGATTTGATTTCTGATAGAATCTTTAGGGTAAATAGGACTGGATCATGGAAGACAGCAAGATATGGGACTCATGGAACTTGGGATATATATAAAGGAGATAGAACATCAAAAGATGATACTTACTATTATGCTTTAATTAATCAAATTACCCCCGATGGAGTAAGCCCCGTTACAAATACCTATGCGTGGTCAAGGGTTGGGGGTGGGGACAGTAGAGTCTCAAAGTCAGGCTATATGGATGTTCTTGAGTTTACTGGAATTGATAAAAGATATTACAGCAATGAAAGGATACAAAAATTTATGCGATGGCAGTTTGGGTCAAGTATTAACCCTGCAAAAGAATTAGCCATTTTTGGTGATATGCTCCCAACTGAATCTGTTGGAAATTCGATGCTTTATCGAAGGGTAGTAAACTTTGACAATGAGGCAGCTGGGTACGCCTCATGGTTTCTTGAAGGGTCTCAGCCAATTGGACATATTTTAACCTATATTGTTCCTAAGGAAAAACTACCACCTCCAGTTTTACCCACTAGCAAAATTTATGAAAATGGGGGAGCTTTTTTCAGAGATCCTGTTGACACTAACTATGGCTTACAAGGTGTTTTATATAATATTACCTCTCAAAATGAGTGGCATACTCATAATGAGGTTAATGGTCTCTCTCTTTCAGGCCTGGGGAATCGATTATTGGTTAATGGCGGAAGGCTTGGAGCACCAACAAGAGCAGCCAAACTTAATAACACTTTAACTATTAATGGAGAAAATCATAACTCATTTACTGGAGGAGGAATAACTGATGGATTTACCAGTGAAGGGATTGATTATGCTCGAGGTGATGATAGAGATGCAATTAGGTTTACAAGTCATTACAGAGATTTAATTTTAGTTCACACTACGTCTTCCACTCCTGGCTATTTTATTGTAAACGATAGAATTGAAGCATCAAATATTAGTGATAAAATCAAAATTTATTTTCACCCGTCTAGTGAAAAAGAAGTAAATATTACTGAAGCTAAAAGAGAATATACGGCTCCTATTGATCATAAGGCTTCTATTCCTCTTACAAAAGTAACTTTCTATTATCTAACTCCACCAAATGAGGTAAATATTGAGAAATCAATATCAGCAGTTCAAGATAGGTATCCAGGTTATCCAGAGCATAATAGATTGGAATCCGTTTACAGCCTAGAAAATGAATCATTAAATAAATCAATCTCTACTTTAATATTCCCGAACAGTAATTTAGTATCAAAGCCTAATTTTGAAAAGATTCAGTCAGATAATTTTGATGGAATAAAATTTTCTGTTAATTCCAATACAGATTACATAATTTCTACAAAAAAAAAATCTGTTGAAGTTGACACATTCTCTGCCTCAGGGGATTTTATTTGGTGTCGAAAAAAATCAGATAATATCAATTCTTTCTTTGTAGAGCACGGAACAAATTTTTCCCATAAAAATTTTGGTTTTGAATCAGACTCGCCGATAACAATATACGTAAAAGATTCTAAAGGGTTAATAATATCAAAAGGAGCAAAAATAAAATTAAATGGATCAAATTTTTCTAGCACAAGTTTTGATAGCACAGTTAAAGTGCTTTCACAATCAGAAAACCATATTGAGGTAGAATTAGGATCTGGAAGTTTCAAGTTTTAAGCTCAAATCAATCTCTAGAAAATATTGCTAGAGGCTCCCATTTTTCATTTAAGCGATTTGTGGGAAAATTTTCTTGAACAGGACCATCAGTGGTTCTTCCATTTTTAATTGCATTTTTAAATATTGTTATCAGCTCTTTTTCTAGTTTTGGGAATTTACCAAATAAGTTATTCGATTCTGAAGGGTCACTATTTAGATTGTAAAGTTGGAATTTCGGGAGATTCTCACCTTCATTATTCCAGGGTCTTGGGGGACTCCACCCTCCTGAGTCTGGACAAAAAATGAACTTATAGTCACCCTTTCTGATTGCAAAGCTACCATTTATGGAGTGGTGAATTGTATATGACCTTTTGAAGTTATCTTGGGTTTGTTTTGAAAAAAGTGGAACTATAGAAAAACTATCGACACCTTCATCTTCATCTAACTTAATATTCAAAATTTCAGCACATGTAGCAATCAAATCTGTAGTGCAAATTGTCTTATTTGAAATAGAACCTGCTTTAATTTTTTTTGGCCACTTTACAATAAAAGGCACTCTGTGACCACCCTCAAAAATATCAGCCTTATGTCCTCTAAATTCATCGCTAGGGTCGTGTCCTTTTTCGGAAAGTAAATCGAAATTAGCCTCAGGCGAGCAACCATTATCACTAGTAAAAATTATAATTGTATTATTTGAAATCTTTAAATCTTTAATTAAGTCATCTAATTGTCCAATATGATCATCGATTTGCATAACAAAATCAGCATATGAATTAAGGCCACTTTTTCCTTGCCATTTTTTTAATGGAAGAATTGGGGTGTGAGGAGATGGTAGAGGGAGGTATAAGAAAAAAGGTTTATTTTTTTTGACGGCTTTTTTAATGAAAGTTTTAGCTTTTTCAAAAAAATTAGGTGTAACCTGTTCATGATCAAAGTCTGATGCAGTTGGGCCATATCTCCACCAAGAATAAGGCTTTGGAGCAAAAGTAAATCTATCTATTTTTGCAGTTGTAATTCCATTTTCTACATAAACATATGGGGGCATGTCTAGAGAGCCAGAGTGACCATAGGAATAGTCAAAACCTAGATCATTGGGAGAGTTATTTATTTTTTTTGAAAAATCAATTCTATCAGCTGAACTATGATTTTTTTCACCAAAACCATAAAAAGTTTTTTTTGTTTGATTCGGATTTGAATCATAATGAATAATTGTCTCTGAAAAAGACCAATCCCATCCTAGATGCCACTTACCTATAAAACCTGTGAAGTAACCATTTTGTTTCAAAAAAGAAGCTACAGTTGTACGATCTTTTGAAATCAGTGCATTTGAAGTGCCAGACAATACACTTTTTTTCAGCTTACTCCTCCAATTATATCTGCCTGTTAGAATTCCATATCTGGTCGGAGTGCATACTGAGGAAGAAGTGTGCGCATCGGTAAATTTGATTCCATCACTAGCAAGCATGTCTATATTAGGAGTTTTAATTTTTCCATTTGCATTAAATGTTCTGATGTCACCATACCCCAAATCATCAGCTAAAATATAAATAATGTTAGGTTTTTGTGAATCATTTTTCTTGCAGGAAATAATCAGAAATAAGCTAAAAATGAATCCTTTTAATATTTTATTTTTCAAAGCGTTTATTTAATTTTAATCCTAAAATAGATTTCAAATGTCAAATAAATGGTCAACCAATTCCGATAAATTAATTAAAACTTTCAATTTTGCAAATTTTAAAGAAGCATTAAAATTTATCAATCAAGTAGGTGAGGTCTCTGAAAGACTAAATCACCATCCAAAAATAACAAATATATACAATGAAGTTTCTTTTGAATTATGGACTCATGATAAAAATTCTATTACAGAATTAGACCATAAATTAGCTCAAGAGATTGATAACTTGATAAATTGAAATTTTCCAATTTTTGCCATTTTTTATCAATTTTGAGTGAAAAACTGCTCATTTTTGCCATTTTTTGGTCAAAAAACTGTTTTTTTTAGCAAAAAAGACTTTTTTTATAATTTCGATTAAATCTTTAATTATCCTAACTTTTATTATTTAAAAAAATTATATTTACCCAAAACACTTTTTCAATATGAAAAAATTAGTCTTAATAACCGCATTTTTATTTTGTGTGAATCTTTTAGCTCAGAGGGAATTTTATGAATTAAGAACATATGAGCTTTATCAATCATCAAATATTAATGACTTTCATAAATATTTCGAGGATTATCTAATCCCTAAACTAAACAAAATGGGAATAAAGAATATTGGAGTTTTTAAAGAAGCATCAGAGGATATGCCAAGAAAGTTTTATCTACTTATTCCTTATCCTAACATTACAGTTTATCAATCAGTTAGCCGCTCAATAAAAAGTGATCCAGATAATGCTGAAGCATCAGTAAAACTGAATAAGAAAAATAGACCTATGTTTAATCGTTATGCTACCTCACTTTTTGATGCATTTGAAGGAATGCCAAGTTTAGTTAAGCCTAATTCTAAAAATAGATTTTTTGAGTTAAGGACTTATGAAAGTCATTCTGAGGATGCTTTTAGAAGAAAAGTTAATATGTTCAACGAGGGAGAGATTGATTTATTTGAACAGCTTGATTTTGGGTCAGTATTTTTTGGAGAAAAAATTTCTGGGGATAGAATGCCTTGTTTGACATATTTGCTATCTTTTGAAAACCTCGATGAGAGAAACGAAAATTGGGAAAAATTTTATTATCATCCTACTTGGGAAAAACTTAAAAGTGACAAAGCATATAAAGATAATTGTTGTTCCAGTATAACCAGAGCTTACTTGTTGCCAATGTCTTACTCCCAGTTATAATTTTCGTAATGCGAAAATTTTTCCTATTAATTGCTATATTATTTACATACTCATCCTGTAATTTATTTGAAGTTGGGCGGCGCCCCAATATTATTTGGCTAACTACTGAGGACAACTCCACTCATCACATGAAACTTTACAATGAAAATGGTGTAATTATGCCAGTGATTGAGAAATTAGCAAGTAAGGGCATTGTCTTTGATAATGCTTTTTCTAATGCACCAGTGTGCTCTGTTGCAAGAAGCACGCTTATAACAGGCTGTTATGCACCTAGAATTTTTACTCAATTTCACCGTCGAGCCAAGCACGTACCTCTTCCCAATGATCTTAAGCCAATGCCTTATTATTTGAAAGAGGCAGGTTACTATACTACTAACAATTCTAAACAAGATTATAATTTTATTTTACCTGATGGGGTATGGGATGAATCTTCCTCAAAAGCTACTTATAGAAATAGGCAACCAGGACAACCTTTTTTTCACGTCCAAAATTACACTGTAACTCACGAATCAAATCTTCATTTTAGTCAAGAAGCAATAGACAAAACAGCCAACGAGGATTTGAAACACATCAAAGTTTTTCCTTATCACCCTAACACTAAAACCTTTAGATTTTCTTATTATCATTTTCACAATAGACATAAGCTTGCAGATAAACAAATGGGGTATTTTTTGAAGCAACTTGATGAAGAAGGATTGATGGAAGATACCATAATATTTTATTATGGAGACCATGGAGGGGTATTACCTAGAAGTAAAGGATATGCTTATGAAAGTGGCCTACAAATTCCATTGGTTGTATATGTTCCTGAAAAGTGGCAACATTTATTGCCTTATGATAGAGGCTCTAGAAGTCAGACATTTGTTGAGTTTGTAGATTTGGCTCCTACAGTGCTTTCCCTAGCTGGGCTCACACCTCCAGTAGGAATGGATGGTACCCCTGTTATGGGAAAAGGTGTTCAAAAATCTGAAATCAAAAAGAAAAATACTGCATTTGGATATGCAGACAGATTTGATGAAAAATATGATTTGGTCCGAACTTTAAGGGTTGGAAATTTTAAATATATTAGAAATTACCAACCATTTAATATGGACGCTTTGTTTAATTTTTACCGTTACAAAATGCTTGCCTACAAAGAGTGGTTGAGTTTATACAGAGATGGTAAACTAAATGACATTCAAAGTCAGTTTTTTCAACCTAAAAGACCTGAGGCATTATACAATATTGACCAAGATCCACACGAAGTCAATGATCTTTCTAAGTCAGAAGATTATAAGGAAATTCTTTTACAAATGAGAGAGAAGCTCCGAGAAAGAACCTTAGAAATGCCAGATCTAAGTTTTTATCCTGAACCCTACCTTTTGGATAATGCTCTAGAAAATCCAACTGCTTTTGGCCAAAACAATAAAACAGCCATAGCAGAATTAATTGCCATTGCTGATCTTAACTTAGCCCCATATAATAAAGCGGAGGGAAAAATTAGGGCAGCTCTTAAAGATAAAAATCCTTGGAAAAGGTATTGGGGGCTTATTGTATGTTCTTCATTTGGAATGCAGGCAAATGGACTAGTTTCAGAAATTAAAACCTTGCTACAAAATGATAATGAAAATCTGGTTAGAATTCGCGCTGCAGAGTATTTAATGTTAAATCAGATTTCATTCGATAAAAATATTTTAAAAACTTTACTAGAAAATGCTGATTCTGAGACTGAGGCTAATCTTATGCTTAATACACTTAGCCTAATCAAGGAATATCAACCCAATGTTAAATTTAATTTTTCAAAAGAAATATTTCCTGCCCAATGGTATGATAAGCCAAATGATTTGGTTAACAGAAGGTCAGAACTTTTAAATTAAAATTTTAAATTTCATGGGCGGTAGACAAACTAGACTTGACTTCCTGACCAAAAGAAATTCAAAATTAATGCCCTTTTGTGATTGATATTAAACTGTATTCTAATTGAATTAGAACTCTCGCTTACCAAATTCACTATCTATAAATTTAGCTGTGTTTTTTCTGTTATTGAAGTTGTAACTTAGGCTGAATAAAATCATATCTACTTCATAGACATAATTAGTAGTGGTGTAAAATCTATCAGGTCGGGAAGTGGTAATACGCTGCTCATTCGTATTCATTAATCCCATATCCATATTTTTCCATTGAAGGGATGCGGTTAATTGATTGTTCCAAAAACGTTTTGTTAAGGTTAAATTTGGAGAATAAAACCTCGAGTCTTGTCCCTGAGCGGTTATACGATTAGATAAGTAGTTATAATTAAATTGTGCAAATGTATTGCCTGAAAAACTATAAGTACTATTCAAATTTAAACTGAATATAGTTCCCTTAGAGGATATTGGGCTTTTATCAAATTCTCCATCAATTTGATAGTTATACAAATTGAATGAGGCGAATGTTTTTAATTTTTTGGCTACAGTAAATTCTGTACCAAGTTCTCCGCCAAAAGCCTTTGCATTTCCGACATTAGAGTATATTCGATTCAAAATGGTATCATTATATATAGTATTGACTCGGTTGATTAGGTTGTCCACATTACGGAAATATATGTTTGAGAAAAAACTGTCACCATTATTATTCTTGAAATTAAATCCAACTTCTACTTGGTCTATTAATTCTGGGTGTAAATTAGGATCTCCTTGTTCTAGAGTCTCTGAATGTTCTCTTTCTGGAAATGGATTCATCTTAAAAGTAGTTGTTCTTTCAATCCTCTTACTATAAGCAAGCTTAATTTTTGTATTTTCATTAACCTCATAATTCAAACTAGCGGAAGGAAATAACTTTGTAAAACCAAGTGAATAATCTTCATCTAAAAATCCTGTTTTATCTTTTAAGTTCAATTCCCTTTCCATATTCTCTAAACGAAGACCCATAGCAAAAACCCATTTTTCAAAACTTCCATTGAATTGTAGGTATCCAGCATGGATTGAGCGCTTTAGATTTACCTCACTTGAAAAGTCTGGTATTAATTCAAAAATTTGCGTAGCATTATTTTTCCTTTCGTAAATAAAATCTCCTGTATGGTCAAGGTTCCTGTATTGGTATCCCATTTCTAAAGTTCCAATAGAAAGCGGTTTAAACTTATAATCCAAATTGATTCTTAAACCATAGAGTGGGTTATCATTAGTATTGTATTCGTCCTGGTAAATGATTGAATTATCTGGGTAACCAAGGTTTCTGTTAGTAGTTGGACCACCCAATAAAGTATACTCATAAAGCATTGATGAAGTTAATTCAGCTTTATTCTCAAAATTATGCTCGTAATCGAGGCTACCTAGAACAAAATCACTCTTTCTAATCCTTAGGTTTTCATTATAGTATTGAAACTCATATTTAATATCAGAAATAATGGCATAGTTGGCATAATACAAAATATCTGCTGTTCGGTCTTTGGTTCTTTTTCCCGCAAAAAGCCCCAAAGAAATTAAATCATTTTCACTCAGCTGATAGTCTGTAGTTAATCTACCTGAATAATTAACCTCATCAAAACTTCTTTCTCCATCAGAAGGAAAACGAGTGTATTTATCACCGATTATCGTATAAACATCACCTTCCCTTCTTCCAGAAATATCATTTCGCTGAAAGCTAAAACCAGTAGATAAATTCCATTTTTCCCTTACAGTATTGTAGGTAATGTCAGCGCCAAAACGTTGAGCGGATTCAGCATTTTCATAATCTTGAATTGAGGGAGCCCCCAAAAGGGTATTGACTTGGAAATAGTCTCCTTCGAAAGTGTTTTTTAAGGTTAAAATATTGATAATTCCTGCCTTGCCTTCCGCATCATATTTAGCTGAAGGTGCCGTTATGACTTCAACATTTTTTATGCTATTTGCTGGAATTTGGTTCAATAAACTTTGAACATCAGACTGTATTGGTTTGTCATTAAGTAAAACAACAAATCCACTACTTCCTCTTACGCTAATTTCACCAATCGCATTTATACTAATTGATGGAATATTTCGAATAAGGTCTGAGGCATTTCCTCCTTTTGCAATTGAAAATTCACTGGCAGCATAAACTTGTCGATCAATTTTACTTTGAATTGAAGAAATATTTGAATTTAATACTACCTCTTCAAGTTGAGTTTGTGTTGGCTGTAATAAAATATCTCCCAAATCAATCACATTGCCCTTTTCAATCTCAAAAGAGTCAATACTTTGAGTTTCATATCCTAAGAAAGAAATATCAATAATATAATTTGATTTTGGATTTATACTTATTTCAAAACTTCCATCTTTTTTTGAAATGGTTCCATCCAAAACCTCGGTACCCTTTTTTATTACAATAGTAGCATATTCAATTGGGGCCTTGTTTTGACTATCCAAAACGAATCCACTAATTTGTCCAAAAAATAATTGCGATAAAAGAAATGACAGTATAAAGAAGTAATGATATTTTTGGAGCATATTAATTTAAAATTCTTAATGGATTATTTTTAACTATAGCATTGACAAATTTAATTGATTTTAAAGGATGATGCAGTTAAAAAATAATTGAATCGATTTAAATATTCAAAGAGTTAATTAATTGTATAAAGACCATCATTTTTTCTGATAATTTGGGGATTTAACTTTTCAATGATGTTTTGAGAAATACGACTTTTATGACGATTCTGTATAATGATTGAAATTTTTTTTTTGCTTTTTACCATATTTTCCAATTCTATGGGAGTTAAAACCTTTATTTTACCTTTTGAGTAAAACTGACTAGAGTACGATTTAAATAACAAAGCGTATAGGGGTTTTTCTTGATCAATGGACTTTTGAACCATATATTTATCAGTACTTTTTCTTATGGCTTGTCGTGTGGGTTCTATAAAGTAAGCTCCAAATAATATAACAGGAAGGCTTAGTGAGATAATTAAATTGGTTTTCTCTTTTTTAAAGGAATTCCATTGATTAATAATTATTAGCGAAATAGGGATCATAACTGGTAATGTATATGTATGAATCAAACTTTTTGAAAAAGTAAAAAAAAGAGGAGTCCATAAAATCCATAGCCAAAGAAAAAGTTGCCACTGATCATTCCAAATAGTATTAATTTTACCTTTGATTTTTCTAATAATTATAAATGACCATGGCAGGGAACCAGCCACTAAAAATAGCCAAATTATTCCGAGTGGCTGTTGCTTTGGAAAGCCGTATTTGTCGCCAGTCCAGCTCGAGTCTATAAATCTCAAAAAATGCTCCCCAATAATAAAATAATCAATGAACCCCGGAGAATTTTTCTCAATCAAGTAGTACCAAGGGAGTGCAATTATCAAAACAATGAAAACACCCAATAGCCAAGGGAGCTGGAAAACCCTTTTTGGGGTAACTCTAAATCTTAATAGCCAGATAAAAATCGGTGGAACAGCCAAAACTCCAATAATAGGCCCTTTTGACAGTAATCCTAGACCAATTCCAACAAAAAAAAGATAACCCCACAAAGACTTTTTGTCAGTATTAATACATTCCCAAAAACTTAACATTGCTAATGCTAAAGAAAAGGATAGCATTAAATCAGTAGAGATAACCCCACAATGAAGAAAAAATTCAGGTAGGGTAAAAAGAATTATACCAGGAATGAAAAAGTTAATTTTTCGTTGAACGGCATATCGACCCATTAATAAAGCAATAATTATCGCGATTAGTAAATACGGCAATCGAAATGTAAATTCGTCATCACCCATCAAAGTTACTGCCAATGCTGAAAGCCAAGTTGATAAAGGTGGTTTAGCCCAAAAATCTATTCCATAGTCAATTTGAGGAACTATCCAATCACCTGTTTCAACCATTAATCTGGCAACCTCCCCATATCGCGCTTCAGTTTTATCAGTTAGTGGTATAACTGAGTTGAAGAAAGCACGAATTAAAACCAGTAGCCAAAAAAATAAGCCATATTTAGTTAATAAGTCTCTTTTAACTAATTTAATATCAATCAATTTTTATACTTTTTTGAAATTTTATACAAGTCCCACCAAAGTCGAAAAAAATACCAAGGACTTACTTTAGAGTCAGGGGTATCCACCCATTCTCTCAATGGAATCTCTTTTATGTGCTTTTTAATATTTTCCTTTCCAAATATCTTTATTGCTCGAAAAAATATTTCTACATCGAAAAGCCATTTTGACAAAAATGGGTGATTAAAAATTTCATCAGCTAAATGGGGAACAAAAATTTTACAGCCGCATTGAGAATCATATATGCTTAATTTTAAACTTTTTGAAATAACTGTCGCAATGATTCTGCCTAAAAAAAAGCGGTACCATTTTCTTTTAATATTATTGTCAAGCTTTAGAATTCTTGAACCAAAAGCCAAATGTATTTCTCCCTCAACGTATTTTGCTAATCGATAACACTCCTCTAAGCTAGTGGCTAAATCAGCATCCAAAAAGGCAATTTTTTTAAAATTATAGTTTTTTAATACATGATTAAACCCTGTTGAAACCGCTTCTGCTTTTCCTTTGTTTTTCTTCAAAGAAATTAAATGGATATTATCTTTAAAATCTTCACGGATCTCCTCAATTAAGTTTTCAGTTTGATCATTTGACCCATCATTAACAAAGAAGATTGATGCGTCATGAACTCTTTTAAAAAAAGATTTGTAATTCTCAATTGGTAAGCGCTTAGCTTCGTTATAACATGGTATTACAATTGCTAATGTCTTTTTATTCATTGAGAGTAAATATAATTATTCTTGTAAATTATAATTTTTGAATAAAAATTAAAAAAAAAGCGAGTCCATCGACTCGCATTTTTACTATAGATAAGGATAGTTTAGAACAGTGTACTTGATGGTATCTGCTGTCCTAACTTCCTTAAATTACTTTCGTAAGACATATGACACCTCCTTTCTATATTAAATTCAACATAACTGTTGTCACAGTATTTCTTTCTACTTTCAAATATAAGCAGAGAAGTTTATATCGAATCAATTTTTTAAAAATTTTAATCAAAAAAGTTAAGAATTGTAAAAAATAGATTGGAGCTTTTTGATATACTTTCCAATCATATCAAATTCTAAATTTACAATATCGTCAACTTTTAGAGTATGGAAATTAGTGTGCTTGTAGGTGTAAGGGATAATTGCAACTGAGAAACTGTTAATTTCTGAATTTACAACAGTAAGACTAACCCCATTAATAGTAATAGATCCTTTTTCAATGGTAATGTTTCCTTGATCTGAATCATATTCAAATTCAAACATCCAACTTCCACCTTTATTCTCAATCCTCGTACATTTCCCAATTTGATCTACATGACCTTGAACAATATGACCGTCTAATCTTCCATTCATTTTCATTGCTCTTTCCAGATTCATAAAATCGCCTAGTTTCAATTTTCCAAGATTTGATTTCTGAAGCGTCTCTTGAACTGCTGTAACTTGATACTGATTTTCCCTAATATCTACTACTGTCAAACAAACACCATTGTGAGCTAAGCTTTGATCAACTTTTAATTCTTTTGTCAAATTGCTTTCTAATGTCAGATGAAGATTTTCCCTATCACTTTTTAGTTTAATTATTTTGCCAAACTCCTCAATTATTCCAGTAAACATCAGATATATTTTAATTAAATTTACGCTCTAAAATTAGCAATAAATAGCCAATTAAATGTCCAAAAAAGTTAAGCTAGGAATTTCTATGGGTGATCCAAATGGGATTGGCATTGAAATTATTTTAAAAATATTTGAAGATAAAAGAATGTTTGATTTTTTTATACCTATTATTTTTGCACCAATTAGAATTTTAGAAAAACAAAAATCGTATTTTAATTTAACCACCAACATATTTTTACTTAAGGACATAAAAAAATATAATAACACAAAGCTTAATGTCGTTAATTTAACTCTGCATGATGAAGAACTCATATTTGGACAGGAATCCAAAGAGGCTGGGTTGATGGCTTTTGAATCAATCAAAGAAGCTTCATATGCATTGAAAGATGAGAATGTTGACGTCTTAGTTACTGCTCCCATAAATAAACTTACAATTCAATCAGAGAACTTTAGCTTTAAAGGTCATACCTCTTATTTTGCAAATTTATTAAATGGTGAAAGCCTGATGTTTATGGTTTCTGAAGAGCTTAAAGTTGCATTGGTTACTGATCACATTCCTTTGAAAGATGTTAGTAATCAAATCTCAATCAATTTACTTAAGAAAAAAATTGATCAGTTAGAATATTCCTTGAAGTTTGATTTTGATATAAACCGTCCGAAAATTGCAGTTATGGGATTAAATCCTCACTCAGGGGATAAAGGTATTATTGGAAAAGAGGACTATGAAATTTTGCAACCTGTTATTAAAGAATTAAGTCAAAAAGGACATTTGGTTTTTGGACCATATTCAGCAGATGGATTTTTTGGAAATCAACGGTATATTAATTTTGATGCTGTATTAGCAATATACCATGATCAAGGCCTTATTCCATTTAAAACATTAACTTTTGGTGAGGGAACGAATTTTACTGCAGGTCTAAGCAGAGTTAGAACATCTCCTGATCATGGAACAGCTTTTGAAATTGCTGGAAAAGGTGTTGCTAAGTTAAATTCATTTAGATCGGCAATGTTTACCGCAAGAAAAATCTATCAAAACCGAAAGAACTACTCGCAGCCCAATGAATTAAATCAAACTTAAAAAGACTTATGACATAGTATTTTAATTTTTTATTATAAATTTGCATCCCTAATGAAGAAATGATGCAGAAAATTTCAGCATTCCTTATACCTTTTGTGGGTTTAAAGGATGGTACCCATCATTTCGAATTTAGTATTAACAATGAGTTCTTTGAAATTTATAATTTTCTTGATTTTAAAAAATCTGATGTTAAAGTTCATCTAGCTTTTGAAAAGAAAGTTAATATGCTCAAATTATATTTCAATGCCTTTGGTAAAGTTACTGTTCCGTGTGACGTAACTAATGAGTTCTTTGATCTTTCAGTTGAATCTGATTTTAATCTCATTGTTAAATTTGGAGAGATTGAAAACTATAATGATGACGAGCTTTTAATATTGCCACATGGTTCTTATCAAATTGATGTGGCTCCTTACATTTATGAAATGACGGTTCTTTCTATACCATTAAAGAAAGTTCATCCTGGAATTGAAAATGGAACCCTCAAGTCAGAGGTTTTAGAAAAATTAAAAAATCTCGAGCCCCGAGAAAATCCACTTTCAGGTCAAACAGATCCTAGGTGGGATAAATTGAAAGACTTATTATAATTTTTAAGATATAAATTAGTAGAAAAATGGCACATCCGAAGAGAAAAATATCCAAAACAAGGAGGGACAAGAGAAGAACCCATTACAAAGCCTCAACTCCCCAAATAGCTAATTGTAAATCGACTGGTGAAGCACATCTATATCATAGAGCCCACTGGTACGAAGGAAAACTTTACTATAGAGGAAAAGTTCTAATTGACGATGTTGAGGCAGCTGAAGCATAATTTTATTAACTTTTGAATAATATTAAATTTTCAAATAGTTTAAGGAGTTTTTGTATTCAAAGATTTCATATGCTGTAAAAAACTACTATCTTCACATATAATATTTACGATTCAAAAGGAATTAATCTACTGATGAATTATGTTATTTCTGGCCCAAAAAAGGCTGCAATTTCATGTGTGGGGGCTTATGTTCCAAAACACAAGCTCACTAATGCAGACCTTGAAAAAATGGTCGAAACCAACAATGAGTGGATTATTGCCCGAACGGGAATAAAAGAAAGAAGGATATTAAAAGACCCATCCAAAGGTACCTCTTTCATGGCTATAAATGCAGCTAAGGACCTACTAAGAAAAAAGAAAATTTCCCCAAAAAAAATTGAAGTGGTCATTGTTGCTACTATTACACCTGATATGCACGTTGCTGCCACTGCTGCCCAAGTCGCTTCAGAAATTGGAGCTGAAAACGCTTTTGCCTATGATTTGCAAGCAGCATGTTCAGGCTTTTTGTATGGAATGTCAACTGCTTCAAGTATGATTACCTCTGGTCGTTATAAAAATGTACTTTTAATTGGGGCTGATAAAATGTCCTCTATAGTCGATTATGAAGATAGAGCTACCTGTATTATTTTTGGTGACGGTGCAGGAGCAGTCCTTTTTGAAGCTAGTGATTCTGATTTTGGATGGGAGGATGAATATCTAAGATCTGATGGATCGGGTAGAAAGTATTTGAATATAAAAGCAGGGGGATCCCTTTTACCTACATCTAGATTAACTGTTGAGAATAAAATGCATAACCTTTACCAAGATGGAAAAACAGTTTTTAAATATGCTGTTTCAAGAATGAGTGATGCGACTGAACAAATCATCAAGCGAAATAAAATTGACCCAAAAAAAATTGCCTATTTAGTTCCTCATCAAGCTAATAGCAGAATAATTGACGCTACAGCTAAACGGATTAACCTTCCTACTGAAAAAGTAATGAGGAATATTGAAAAGTATGGTAATACTACTGCTGCAACTCTACCTTTATTGCTCAAAGATTATGAAAAAAAACTACGTCCCGGAGATAAATTAATCTTTGCGGCTTTTGGTGGAGGATTCACTTGGGGAGCAGCATATCTTACATGGTCATATTAAAATATAAATTATTTAAAAATGGAAATTAAAGAAATTCAAAACTTAATTAAATTTGTTGCTAAATCTGGAGCGCATGAGGTAAAACTTGAGACAGACGATTTTAAGATTACTATTAAAGTGAATGCGGAAAGCACTTCTCAGGAAATCCTTCCTGCCAATCAACTTATCCCCAATACAGCAACTATTATTTCAGAACCAATGCATGAGACCGTTTCTCCTGCAAAAGACTTGCCCAATCAAAAAATAAATGAAACTATCCCTGATGAATCCCAAAATAATTTAATTACTATCAAATCACCAATGATTGGTACTTTTTATCGTAAACCATCTCCAGATAAAAAAGTATTTATTGAGGTTGGAGATATTATCAATGAGGGTGACATTCTTTGTGTTGTTGAAGCTATGAAGTTATTTAATGAAATTGAGTCAGAGGTTAGTGGTAAAATTGTTAAAATATTGGTTGACGACTCATCACCAGTTGAATTCGACCAACCTTTATTTTTAGTAGAACCAGTATAATTATTTCCAAAATGTTTAAGAAAATTTTAATTGCCAATAGAGGAGAGATTGCTATGCGATTGATTAGAACTTGCAAAGAGATGGGGATAAAAACTGTAGCGGTATACTCCACTGCAGATGAGGAAAGCCTACATGTCCGTTTTGCTGATGAAGCTGTTTGTATTGGCCCTGCTCCAAGCTCGGATTCCTATTTAAAAATGGCTAATATTATGGCTGCAGCAGAAATATGCAATGCTGATGCTATTCACCCTGGCTACGGGTTTTTATCTGAAAACGCTAAATTTTCTAAAATTTGTAAAGAGCACGGGATTAAATTTATTGGAGCCTCTGCAGAAATGATTGAAAAAATGGGGGATAAAGCTAGTGCAATTGCAACTATGAAAGCCGCTGGAGTGCCAACAATTCCAGGATCTGACGGGGTATTAGAATCTTTTCAAGATGTAAAAAAAATAGCTAAAAAAATAGGTTACCCAATTATGCTTAAGGCTACTGCTGGTGGAGGAGGTAAAGGGATGCGTGCTGTTTGGTCCGAAGACAATCTAGAAAAGGCCTGGGAGAGTTCACGACAAGAGGCTTTAGCCTCATTTGGTAATAATGGAATGTATATTGAGAAGCTGATTGAGGAGCCTCGTCATATAGAGATACAAATAGTTGGTGATTTTAATGGAAATGCCTGTCATCTTTCTGAGAGAGACTGCTCAGTTCAGAGGAGGCATCAAAAATTAACAGAAGAAACCCCATCCCCTTTCATGACTAAGGAATTAAGAGAGAAAATGGGAGAGGCTGCAATAAAAGCTGCAGAGTTTATTAAATACGAGGGTGCTGGAACTGTTGAATTTTTAGTGGATAAACATCGAAATTTTTATTTTATGGAGATGAACACTCGAATTCAGGTCGAGCATCCCATTACTGAGCAGGTAATTAATTTTGATTTAATTCGTGAGCAAATTTTGGTTGCAGCAGGGATTGCAATTTCTGGTAAAAATTATTTGCCCAAAATGCATTCTATAGAGTGTAGGATTAATGCTGAAGACCCATATAATGATTTTAGACCCAGTCCCGGCTTAATTAGTACTTTACACTTTCCGGGAGGCCATGGTGTCAGACTTGATACCCATGTTTACAGCGGTTATATTATACCTCCACATTATGACTCAATGATTGCGAAACTAATAACCACTGCACAAACCAGAGAAGAAGCAATAAACAAAATGAAACGTGCATTGGACGAATTTGTTATTGAAGGTATAAAAACTACAATTCCGTTTCATAGGAGGTTAATGGATCACCCTGATTATATCTCGGGAGATTATTCAACAAAATTTATGGACTCATTCTCAATGGGTGACTAGATACCTATTAAATAATTTAATTCAACTTAAAAAGTTGTAATCCAGGAAAGGGTTAGATTAACAAAAATAATTAATCATTATATTGATAAGCTAAACAAAGTAGTTCGTATAATTATGTTTTCATTTAATAAATTGAAACCTAGTAAATGAATTTAAAATTATATATAATCTTTATCAATTAGATATTCTGCAATTTGAATTGTATTGGTTGCCGCCCCCTTTCTAAGGTTATCTGAAACAACCCATAGATTAAGAGAGTTTTCTTTGGAAAAGTCTCTTCTTACTCTTCCAACAAAAACTTCATCTTTACCTTCCGAATAGATGGGCATTGGATAGCTATTAGTCTCTGGGTTATCTTGTACAATTATTCCCGGACTTTCATATAATAATTTTCTTACATCATTTAATTCAAATTCTTTTTTTAGCTGAACGTTAACAGATTCACTGTGTCCTCCTACAACAGGTATTCTAATCGCTGTAGCCGTTACCCCAATACTCTCATCACCAAAGATTTTATGAGTTTCATTTAATAGTTTCATTTCCTCTTTGGTATATCCATTATTCATGAAATCATCACAGTGTGGCAATGCATTCCTGTGGATTGGGTAGGGATAAGCCATTGGCCCTTTTATATTATTATATTCATTTTCTAATTGCTGTAATGCTTTTACTCCAGTTCCAGTAATAGATTGGTAGGTTGAAACTACAATACGTTTGATGCCGTACTTATTTTTCAAAGGGGCTAATGCCATTAACATTTGAATAGTGGAGCAGTTAGGATTTGCAATTATTTTATCTTCCTTAGTTAGAATATTTGCATTGATTTCAGGAATAATTAATTTCTTACTGGGATCCATTCGCCAAGCAGAGGAGTTATCAATTACCACTGTTCCTTGCTCAGCGAATTTAGGTGCCCATTCCATTGACGTTTCTCCACCAGCTGAAAACAATGCAATATCTGGACTCATGGAAACTGCATTTGATAGCCCTACAACTTTAAAACTTCTCTCCTTAAAATCAATTTTCTTACCTACTGATCGAGCAGAGGCAACAGGAATCAATTCTGTAATTGGGAAATTACGTTCTGAGAGTACTTGTAACATAACTTTACCAACCATTCCAGTAGCTCCAACGATTGCTAGTTTCATATCTAAATTTTTGTAAAATTAGTTTTTAAAATTTGGCTTACAACCTAGAAATGTTTTTTTTCAAAAATCAAACAAATTATTTTATTTGCAATACACAAATTACTTGAATTATTGAATAACTTTTCTGGAGATTCTTGACCCAAGACCTGAAAGTAGTTCATATGAGATTGTTCCTGATTCTTCTGCAAGATTATCAGCTCTAGATTGAGTTCCAAATATAATTACTTCATTTCCCTCATCACAATTTATTTTACGAATTTCAACCATGGTCATATCCATACATATATTTCCAACCATACGTGCTTTTTCACCATTAATCAAAACCCAACCTTTTCCGTGGCCGTAAGATCTTGAAATTCCATCTGCATGGCCTATGGGTAATACTGCAATCTTAGTATCATTTTTAGCCGTCCATCCAAAATTATATCCGACTGTTTCTCCTTTTTTTACATAATGGATTTGGGTTATAGTTGTTTTTAAAACAGCTAAAGGTTTTAGTTTTTTATTCCATTGAGTTTGGTTAGCGAACCCATAAAGCCCAATACCTGTTCTTACATAGTCCAAATGAAGGTTCGGATAGTTAAAAATTCCAGAAGTATTCAAGAGGTGAAAATCAATATTTTCTTTCGATTTTTTCTTATGCATATCGATTATTTTTTGAAAAAGTTTAATTTGAAAATTTGTTTTTTGATCAGGTCTTGTTGCTTCTGAGTAAGCTAAATGAGAATAAACGCTTTTTACATTGAAAATATTTTCTTTAATTTCTTTTATTACCCATTCAATTTCGCTCGGATTAAATCCTATACGATTAAGTCCAGTATTGTATTTAATGTGAACTGGATAATCTAAATTCTGAGTTTCCTTAACTAACTTTTTGAAATTCAGCCAACTTCTCTTACTGTAAAGCGCTGGCTCTAACTGATATTCAATTACCTTTTTAAAATTATGAACTTGGGGATAAAATACTAAAACAGGTACTTCAATCCCTGCTTTTTTCAAAACTATACCTTCATCTACATATGCCACTGCAAGAGCTTCAATACCTAATTCGACCAATTTATGTGCTATAATGTTGATTGAGCTTCCATATGCATTTGCCTTAACCACTCCAATCATTTTAACCTTTGGGTCAAGCTGGTTCCTTAGAAAATTATAATTATGTGTAAGTTTTTTTAAGTCAATTTCAATTAGTCTCAAAGGTCATTTCTTTTTATTATTATGTTTTCTTTCATTTACTTTAATAAATGCTGAACGACTTAGAGGTTCATAATCATCTTTTTCACCAACAAGAATAAGGTTTTTTTTGTCTGACTTTCTATGGCTATAGTGGGCGAGATTTCCTGTATGTGAGCAAATAGCGTGAACTTTCGTTACATATTCCGCAGTAGCCATTAGCGCTGGCATTGGCCCAAAAGGTTTACCTTTATAATCTAGATCCAGACCTGCAACAATTACACGAACTCCACGATTGGCAAGATTATTACATACTTCTACAATTTCATTATCAAAAAACTGTGCTTCATCTATTCCTATAACTTTACAATCATTTGCTAAAACCGAAATATTTGCAGCTGCTGGAACAGCGGTTGAGTGAATTTGATTAGCATCGTGTGATGTCACTAGATTATTGTCAAATCGTTGATCTATTACGGGTTTAAAAATCTCAATTTTTTGTTTCGCTAATTGTACACGTTTTAAACGACGAATTAACTCCTCAGTTTTTCCTGAAAACATGGATCCACATATTACTTCGATCCAGCCAAATTGTTCGTTATGGTTTAAAGGATTTTCTAAAAACATTTTGTAATTTTCAAAAAAAACAAAGGTATTAAATCTAACGTTTTTAATTGTACAATTTATGTCTAATAAAATTTTTCAAGAACTTTGTAGAATTGCAAAAGAAATTTTGGAAAATAGTGATGAATCAAATTTTCAAAAGGTATATGATCAAACACTCTCCTTGTTAGAACAACTCATTCTTATAAAAAATTCTGAAGGGTTTAGCGAGGATTTTTGGTTGGAATTAAAGTCAAAATATGACAAGGAAATAGACTTTATTCATGCTAATGAAAAAGGAGTTATAGATGAGGATTTTTCCGATAGTTTAAGTCAAAGTAGAAATTCAACTATAGAAACTAACAAAGAAACCCCTGATACCAAAAATTATGAGGCTGAAATAGAAATATCGAGCAATCTTGATTTAGATAACAAAATAAAAGAAGATTCTACCCACCAAAAAGAAGTTATTAAAGAAAGGTTAAATGATAGATTTTCCAAAGGCTTACAAATCGATTTAAATGATCGTCTAGCATTTATTAAACATTTATTTAATAAAAATACAAATGACTATCAGAGAGCAATCTCCCAAATTTCTACTTTTCAAAATTGGAATCAAGCAAAAGCGTTTATTTTAGAGATGGTAAAGCCAGATTATGATAACTGGAAAGGGAAGGAGCTATATGAGGAACGTTTTTTTAAAATTATAGAAAATAACTTTTAGAAAGAAATTACTTAAATAATCTATAATTTTTATGGGGAAGCTTTTTTTAGTACCAACACCTATTGGCAATCTTGGAGATATGACCTTTAGAGCTGTTGAAATATTAAATAAATCAAATCTGATTTTGGCAGAAGATACTAGAACTAGTCGAAAGTTGCTTAAACACTTTAGTATTGAAAAGTCGTTGGAGAGTTTTCATATGAAAAATGAACACAAAAAACTTCTTGAAGTAATTTCAAAGTTACAATCTGGACAAACTATTGCTGTCATATCTGATGCTGGTACCCCAGGTATATCAGATCCTGGCTTTTTGTTGGTTCGTGAAGCTATAGCAAATAAAATCGAAGTAGAATGTTTACCAGGCCCTACAGCTCTCATTCCTGCTCTGATTCAGAGTGGCTTACCCTCTGATAGATTTATATTTGAGGGATTTTTACCTACTAAAAAAGGGAGGAAGAAGCGATTAGAAAATCTAGTTGATGAACCAAGAACCATAATTTTTTATGAATCTCCTCATAAACTATTGAAAACCTTATCTCAATTAGTTGATTTTTTTGGACCGGATAGGGTAGTTAGTATTTCTAGGGAGCTTTCAAAGATTTATGAGGAAACTTTTAGAGGCGTATTGTTTGAGGCGATTGAATATTATACAAAGAAAAAAATTAAAGGAGAATTTGTCATTTGTATAGCTGGTTATCAAAACAATAATCTATGATGGAATGGAAACCAAAACCGCTGGCTGAAAAATTAAAAATTAAAGCATTACAAAATAATATTGGTGTTCCATTTGAAATAGCGAATTTATTGGTTCAGCGAGGAATTGAAGATTTTGATTCAGCCAAAAGTTTTTTTCGACCAGATATTACAGGCCTGCATAATCCTTATTTAATGTTAGGAATGGATTCAGCAGTAGAAAGGATATCAACTGCGATAGCAAATCAAGAAAAAATTATGGTATATGGAGACTATGATGTGGATGGTACTACTTCTGTAGCATTGGTTTTTTCTTACATAACTTCTTTTTATCCTCATTGCAGCTTCTACATTCCTGATCGTTATGAGGAGGGATATGGAATATCAAAAAAAGGGATTAAACATGCCAAAAAAGAGGGTATTCGATTAGTTATTGCTTTAGATTGTGGTATAAATGAATTAGTTAATGTAGCCTACGCTAAAAAAATGGGGATAGATTTTATAATCTGCGATCACCACCTTCCTGGAGCTAAGATACCTGACGCAGTTGCCGTTTTAGATCCTAAACAAAACAATTGTAACTATCCTTTCAAAGATTTATGTGGATGTGGAATTGGGTTCAAACTAATTCAGGCCTTAAACCAGCATCGCGGCCTGCCATTAGAAACTACTCTTAATTACATAGACTTAGTAGCTATGGCAATTGCAGCTGATATTGTTCCCATTCTGGGAGAGAATAGGATTTTAGCTCATCATGGATTAAAACAAATTCAAAATCGCCCAAGGGAGGGAATAAAGTATTTCATTTCTGGACTTAAAGGAAAATTGAATATATCAGATCTTGTATTTAAAATTGCCCCAAGAATAAATGGAGCAGGAAGGATAAAGCATGGGAAGTATGCAGTAGAGTTATTACTCTCTAAAGATCCTACCGATGCACTATCCAGAGCCAGAGCTATTGAGCTATTGAACAGCGAGAGAAAAGCTCTAGATGAACGAATAACACAACAGGCACTAGATCAAATAGCTCAAAATAAGGAGCAAGAAAATTACTCTAGTGTTGTTTTCCAATCTGACTGGCATAAGGGTGTTATTGGAATAGTTGCCTCAAGATTGATTGAAACTTACTATAGGCCTACGGTTGTATTTACTTCATCGGGAGACTTTTTTACTGGTTCGGTAAGGTCAGTAAACGGAGTGGATATCTATCAAATTTTAAACACTTGTAAGGGATATATCGAAAAATTTGGAGGACATCCTTATGCTGCAGGACTTACAATAAAAGCTGAAGAGTATATTGGTTTTAAGAAAGCTTTTGAACAAGCTGTTTCAGATATTATTAAACCAGAGCAAAGAATCCCTACCATTAACTATGATATGGAAATATCTTTGGATAGAATAACGCCAAAATTTTTTCGTATTATGAATCAAATGGGTCCTTTTGGTCCAGGTAATACGAGGCCTATTTTTATGACAAAGAATTGCCTAGATGAAGGAAAATCTCGAGCTGTAGGAGATTATAAAAGCCATCTTAGATTAAGTGTCATAGATGATTCTAAGTCTATTATTTCGGGTATTGGATTCGGAATGGCAAATCATATAAGCAGAATAAAAAGTCGTGATCCTTTTCAATTACTTTACACTATTGAAGAAAACCAGTATGGAGGAGAAGTTTCTCTGCAGCTCAAGCTGAAAGACCTTAGATTCTAAATTTTTTATAATGATTTATTAATGCAGAAGTAGAGGGATCATGATGGTCTAAATTATGACTGTCAAAGTCCCCAAGAATTTTTTTAGCTAGTTGTTTACCTAATTCTACTCCCCATTGGTCATAACTGAATATATTCCAAATCATACCCTGAACAAAAATACGGTGTTCGTATAAAGCAATTAAAGCACCTAGATTAAAAGGTGTTAGTTGATCTATAAATATAGTTGTGGAGGGGCGATTGCCATCAAAAACTTTAAATGGTAATATTTTTTTTATTTCGGCATCAGATTTTCCTTTTAATTTCATTTCACTTATAACTTTTTTTGCACTCTTACCAAGCATTAAAGCTTGAGTTTGTGCAAAAAAGTTAGACATTAGTTTGTCATGGTGATCATTTCCCTCATGAAGAGGTTTGGCAAATCCAATAAAATCTGCAGGAACAAGCTTTGTCCCTTGATGCATCAATTGAAAGAATGCGTGCTGCGCATTTGTTCCTGAAGCTCCCCAGATTATATTTCCAGTTTCATAATCTACAGGTTTTCCATTTCTATCAATCCCTTTTCCGTTACTTTCCATGATGCCTTGCTGAAGATAGGCAGGGAAACTTTTAAGGTATTCGGAATAAGGAATGATTGCCTCAGTTTCAATTCCCCAAAAATTGTTATACCATATCGTTATGAGAGCTAAAATTACTGGGATATTTTCTTTGAAATCAGCAGAACGAAAATGATAATCCATTTCTCCCGCACCACTTAACAACTTCTGAAAGTTATCGGGTCCTACTGCGAGACATATGCTTAGGCCAACTGAACTCCATAATGAAAACCGACCTCCAACCCAGTCATTCATAGGGAAAATATTTTCCTTTGATATGCCAAAAGAGTTAACCTTCTCTAAGTTAGTGGAGACTGCAATAAATTGTTTGCTTACTGCATTTTCTGGAGCATGTTTTAAAAACCATTTTCTTAAAGTATATGCATTACAAAGTGTCTCTTCAGTAGTAAAGCTTTTGGAAACAATAATAAAAAGGGTTTTTTCTGGATCAATTTTCTTAATTACCTCTTCAACATGATCTCCCTCAATGTTGGATACAAAGGTGATAGCTAAATGATTCCTGTAGTATTGTAAAGCCTCGGTAACCATTGCAGGTCCAAGATCCGAACCTCCTATACCAATATTTACTACATGATTAATTGGTTTCCCTGTGTAGCCTTTCCACTTTCCTGAAATAATTTTATTTGCAAAAGCAAACATTTTATTATTTACCTCACTAATATCATTGATGACATCTTTGTCATTACAAATTAGTGCATCTGTCGATTTTTGTCTTAGCACTGTGTGAAGAACAGCTCTATCCTCAGTCTCATTTATTTTTTCTCCTTTAAAATAGGAGGATATTCCCTTTTTAAGGCCAGATTCTTCAGCTAATTGAACTAAGAGTTGAAGTGTAGATCGATCAATCAAGTTTTTAGAATAATCAACATAAAATGATTTCCACTGTATCGAAAGGTTTTTAACCCGATTTATATCTTCATCGAAATATTCAGAAAGATTTTTTTGGAAGAGATTTTTAAAATTGGATTGCAGTTTTTTCCAAGAATCTAATGCTTTAGGATTTTTTTTATTTAACGTCACTTTCAGAGAGTACTATTGAATTTGTGAGAAATTTAATTTCGCTTTCAAAAGATATGCAATCGAGTTGGTTTTTTAAATCATTAATTGCTTTAAAATAAGCTGTTTTTAGCTTAGCCGAAATTGGCTTTGCTTCTGGTAATTTTTGTTTGAATGGATCTACTTGTCTTCCATTTTTCCAGAAGCGATAACAAACATGTGGTCCAGATGTGTAACCTGTCATGCCAACCCAACCAATTACCTGGCCCTGTTTTACGAACTGACCCGATTTTACCTTACGACGTTTCATGTGTAAGTATTGGGTGCTATATTTATTATTATGCTTGATCGTCACATAGTTTCCATTCCCCCTTGTATAAGAAGACTTTGTAACGAAACCATCGGCTGTAGCTAATATTGGAGTCCCGATTCTGGCAGCAAAATCTGTACCCCGGTGGGGCTTGACTCGATTTCCATAATAAGCAATTCTTCTTTTTAAATTGTACCTTGAGGTTACAGGACCGAATTTTACAGGCGCTTTCAAAAAAGCCCTTCTTAAATTTTTTGCACTTTCATCAAAGTATTCCACAATCCCATTTATCGAATCAGGCTGAAATTCAAAAGCATAAAACTCTTTACCTGCATGTTCAAAAAAAGCAGCTTTTATTCTCTCTATGCCAACTGAAATAGTATCGTCAACGTATTTTTCTGTATAAATTACTTTAAAGCGGTCACCTTTTCGTAAACTGTAAAAATCAATATTCCATGCGTATACATCTGAAAGATAATAAGTTAATTGATCATTTAGTCCACTGTTTGCCATTGTCTCATATAGTGAATTCTTAATTATTCCAGTTCCTTCCTTTAAAATTAATTTGATTGGTTTGGTAATTTGTTTTCCATATATACTGTCACGAAGTTGAATGACCTTATAACTTCTAATATCATACTCATAGATAAATGCTTTGGGTGTGGCTATACTATCTTTAGTATATAATAGTTGGTATGGTTTTCCAGCGACTAATCTTTTAACATTTACATCCTTTTTGATGGCTTGTAAAATATTATAGACCTCTGGATAATCAATTCCATGGTTTTCCAGTATTGTGCCAAAGGTATCTCCACGGCGGACTTTTTTCTTTACGATATTATATAAATCTAAATTAAAGCCATACTTCAGTTTTTTCGGTTGCTCAATAACATCAATATAGAAATCTTCGCGCGCTTTTTGAGGGGAATTTAATTCACATGCAGTCATCAAAATAACTGCAATGAATATATATATTATAACAAAAATTTTATTCATAAATAGTACGAATTCAATTTTTCAAAATACAAATTACTTACTAAAGTCAAAAACCACAAGCGAGTTAAAAGAAAGTTATCCTATAAGTAATAAACAAAAGGTATAGTTAATCAACTATAATTTTAAATGGATGATTCAGGTTTTTGAACCTATTAAGGTCAGCCTTTATAGCTCCAATAGCAAGCTCAGCTTGCAATCTTATGGGGACCTTATTTTCATCATCTGTAATCCAAAGAGTTACACTCTCTTTTTCTCTAAAAACTCTCCCAGATTGAACATAAGGGCGAAATTTCATACATCTAATTATGCCAAACTTAGTTGAGATTAACTCTTTTCCTAGGTATTTCATTTTAAAAATATAATTCTCGTTATCAAAAAACATATTTATACTAAAAGTATCATTAATCATCATTTTTTCTTTGGGATAAAAAGCCCTTAAGTAGTAAAAAGCAGATATTAAATCTTGAGCATTTTCAGCGATTTGAAAAGTTGCTTTGGTATTATTTTTTTTGTTGTGAACGAGTGCAATTTTTTTTTTGTGGTCAAAATTAATCTCCAAATTTTTGGTATATCCTCCTTCATAAATGTCCCGAATAAACCAATATGGAATTACTTTTTTTTCATCGAAGTAAGTATCATAATAATCTTCTAACTTAAAGAATAATCTAGCCAGTCCAATAGTGCGACCATAACCTTTAGCATGAAAAACAGGTGAGCCATTAAGCGTGTCTTTAACTAATTCAATAGTGGCAAAACTGGCATTAAAAAATCCATAATGTATTCTAAATTCTAACCATTCTCCAGCTTTAAAGGGAATCTCTTGGGCAGAATTTTTATCTAATTTCGTGGTTAATTGCCCATGAGTCTTTAATATAAAGCAAATAAGTATTATTGAAAAGAGGGAGAATTTTTTCAAGTTCATCATAAAGTAAAATTAATTAAATCAATTAAAATTGATTTACTATTTAGTTTTGGAAATAGTATGTTTATAACTTACCTAAATTCTCATAAACATTTACCCCTTTAACTTTTCCTAGTAGTTTAATTATTTCACTTTCGGGAGCTTCTTTTATTCTTTTAAAGGACTTAAACTCTTTCATCAATAGCTCCTTGGTTTTGGGGCCGATTCCCTTAATATTATCCAAAGATGATTTAAGAGTGTCTTTACTTCTAATTTTTCTGTGAAGTTTGAGCCCAAATCGGTGGGCCTCGTTTCGGAGTTGCTGAATAATTTTAAGTGTTTCAGATTTTTTATCTAAATATAGTGGAATACTATCCTCTGGAAAGTATATTTCCTCAAGACGTTTCGCAATGCCTACAATAGCAATTTTTCTTCTTAATCCCAACTTTTCAAGACTTTTCACAGCAGATGTTAATTGTCCTTTACCTCCATCAATAATTATTAGCTGGGGTAAAGATTTAAACTCATCTAAAAGCCGTTTATATCTTCTATGAACGACTTCCTCCATTGATGCAAAATCATCTGCGCCTTTAACAGTTTTAATCTTAAAATGTCTGTAATCTTTTTTCGAAGGCTTTCCGTTTCGAAATACTACACAAGCTGCAGTTGGATTTGTACCTTGAATATTTGAATTGTCGAAACACTCGATATGATTTGGTTCCTCGTTTAGTCTTAAATCTTCTTTCATTTTGTCCATAAGACGCCTAACGTGACGATCAGGGTCAAGAATTTTTATTTGTTTCAATCGCTCTAACTTGAAGAATTTGGCATTTCGCTGTGAGAGCTCTACAAGTTTTTTCTTATCACCTAGTTTCGGAACAATTACTTTTAACTTGTCACCAAGATCAATTTCGAAAGGTAAGTAAACTTCTTTTGAATGAGAATTAAATTTCTGTCTCAAGTTCACTATTGCTAGGGATAATAATTCTTTATCTGTTTCTTCTAGTTTTTTCCTAATTTCAATTGTATGGGATCTGATTATTGAACCAAAGGCAACTTGAAAAAAATTAACATAACCATAACTTTCATCAGAAATTATTGTGAATACATCTACATTATTAATTTTGGAGCTAACCACAGCTGACTTAGCTTGATAATTTTTCAAAGATTCTAACTTGACTTTAATTTTATTTGCCTTCTCAAACTCCAACTCTTCAGAAAATTTTTCCATTTGTATTTTTAGTTTTTCTATTGAACTTTTAAAATTTCCATTAATTAAGTGCCTTATAGAGTTCTTATTATCCTCAAACAGTTTTATTATATTTTTCTCATCATTAACTTTAATTAAATGATTAAGTTCATGGTTTAGGAATGGATAAATTTCTTTAACAAGATCAATTAGTGTATAAAGGGTTTTGACATTTGGGTATGGGCCATAATATTCTGAACCGTCTTGAATAACCTTTCTGGTGCTAAATATTTTTGGAAAAGGTTGTTTTTTTATGCAAATCCATGGGTAAGTTTTGTCATCCTTGAGAAGTATATTGTACTTAGGGCGGTATTTTTTTATTAGATTATTTTCTAGTAAAAGTGCATCAACTTCTGAGGGTACAACTATATGCTCTAGTCGGTCGATTTTTTTTACTAGAATGCGGGTTTTGGCATTATCGTGTACTTTATTAAAATAGGAAGTTACCCTCTTTTTGAGATTTTTTGCTTTACCAATATAAATTACCGTATCATCTTTACAAAAAAACTGATATACACCTGGATCAGTTGGTAAGGTTTTAGTCTGAAAGCTAATAGGTTTTTTTTTCATTTCACGAAGTTACCATTTTATGTAGGCAATAAAAAAGTGCAGTTTCTTTGAGCGGAAATTTATATGTTTTAATTTTAGGATTAAGTTTATTAGTTGTTTTGAATAATTCAAAATTAGAGTTAAGAAATCATTATAAAAAAATTAGAAGCACGTTTACTTCTAAACAAATTGATGATTTCAGCATTGAGATTGCAAATCGGACTCTAGAACTTAATATTTGGGATAAATCCGTTTATCATCTTTTTATGTCCTCAAAGCAAAATAATGAGATTGACACCTCTATTTTACTATCCATCCTGCTTGGAAAAGACAAACAGCCAGCTATTCCGAAATTATTAGATGATTTTCAATTAGAACATTATCTTTTATCTGATCAAACATCTTTAAAAATAAATAACTTTGGAATTCCTGAGCCACAGCATGGAATTAAAATCAATCCTATTCAAATTGACGTTGTTTTTGTTCCATTATTAATCTTTGATAATCGAGGCCATCGAGTTGGATATGGGAAAGGATATTACGATCGTTTTTTAGTAAAATGCAGGAGGGAAACCATTAAAGTAGGACTGTCATATTTTAATCCCATAGAGAGAATTGAAGACATTCAAATTCATGACATCCCAATTGATTATGGAATTACAAGAGATAGGATTTATAGATTCCCTCATTCTAACTAAATATCCTTTTATTGAAAACTAAAAGAATTCCTACCCCTGAACTAATAGAGGTATCGGCAATATTAAATACATATTGAAAAAATGTATAATTTGAGCCTCCGATTCTTGGTATCCAGTCTGGCCATTTCCAACTAACCAATGGAAACTGTAACATGTCAACAACATGCCCTTGAAAAATAGGGGCGTATCCACCTCCCTCTGGAAATAGTGTAGCTATTTGACCATAACTATGTGAAAAAATAAGTCCGTAAAAAACAGAATCAATTATGTTACCTAATGCACCCGCAAAAATTAAGCATAAAGCTAAACGTAGAAGATTTGGAGTTTTTTTTCTGATATTATCAAACAACCAATAACCTATACCTACGATCGCAAATAGCCGAAAAACAGTCAGAAAAAGCTTAGCAGCTTTGTCACCAATAAAGGGAAGAAAATCATTTAATTTGGCACCCATTGCCATTCCCTTGTTTTCAACAAAAAGTAGTTTAAAAAACCCCCAGTCAACAATTGCATTACTTCTATAACTTGAAAGTTCAAAGTTAAGTTTTATGTAAAACTTTGATGCTTGATCAATAAAAAGTATTACTAGTACGATGAAAATCGCTGTTTTCAGATTAATATTGGAAAGCTTTAATTTCACTTATTACCTCTGCATGTTTTTAGCCTCAATGCTTAGAGTAGCGTGAGGAACGAGTAAGAGTCTTTTTTTATTGATTAATTTTCCTGTTACTCGACAAATACCATAGGTTTTATTTTCAATTCTAATCATTGCATTCTTGAGATCTCGAATAAATTTTTCTTGACGAATAGCCAATTGTGTATTGGCTTCTTTGGACATTGTTTCCGATCCTTCTTCAAATGCTTTGAAAGTTGGTGATGTGTCTTCCGTACCATTATTACCGTCATTCATGTAAGCACTTTTTAGCAGATCTAGGTCCTCTTTAGCTTTGCTTATTTTATCTTCAATTAATTTTCTAAACTCATCTAATTCTGCATCAGAGTATCGAGCTTTTCCATCTGTTGCCATATTAAATTTTTTTAATTTTTATTTTAGTTTTAATGTCATCAAAAACTACTTCGGTTCCAGACACCATTTCATCTGTGAAAATTATATTGTGACCGAGTGTTTCCGCGCATATATATTTAATATTGTTATTAATTTTTTTCTTTAGGTTTTTATCTGCCAAGAAAGAAATATCGATCCTGTCTGTAACCTCAAGGCCATTATTTTTTCTAATATTTTGTATACGATTTATAAGTTCTCTTGCTATTCCCTCTTCAATCAAATCCTCAGTAAGGGAAATATCCAGTGCAACTGTCAATCCATTTCCATGGGCGACAAGAAGGCCTTCAATATCTTTAGACGAAATTTCAACTTCGCTCATATCTAAAGTAATATTTTTTTCGTTATGATTGACGGTTATTTCACCTTCATCCTCTAGGGTTTTGATTTCATTTTTTGTAAATGCATTAATTTTAGAAACTATACTTGCCATTTCTTTACCAAATCTGGGACCTAAAGTTTTAAAATTGGGTTTAATTTCCTTTACCAAAATATCGCTATCATCGTCTATAAATTCTATTTTTTTGATATTTACCTCATTTGCTACTTGAGATTTAATTCTCTCTATTTGCTCTTTTTCAGAAGGACTATTTACAGCTATAATGAGTTTTTCTAATGGCTGTCTGACCTTAATTTGTTCCTTTTTTCTTAGTGATAAAGCTAATGAGGTTATGTTTCTTGCTTTGTTAATTTGACTTTCTAATTCGGAGTCTATAAATTCTTTTTTTGCAGATGGAAATTCTGATAGGTGAACTGATTCAAATTTTTCTGAAAATGAATTTTCATTTAGATTTTTGTACAAAGAGTCACTGAAAAATGGTGCGATTGGAGCGATTAATTTTGAAATAGTCAGGAGACATTCAAAGAGTGTTTGGTAAGCAGCTATTTTATCTTTTTCGTAATCCCCTTTCCAGAATCTCCTTCTACATAGCCTGACGTACCAGTTACTTAACTTTTCTAGAGTGAATTCAGAAATTGACCTTGCAGCTTTTGTTGGTTCATACTCCTCATAGGACTTGTCTACTACAGTAATTAAACTGTTTAGTTCTGAAATAATCCATCGGTCTAGTTCAGCCCGATCATTTAAGATAATAGCTTTCTCTTTATTCTTAAAATTATCGATATTAGCATAAAGACTAAAGAAAGAATAAATGTTATGAAGGGTTCCGAAAAACCTCCTTTGAACCTCCTCTACCCCTTCAATATCAAATTTTAAATTATCCCAAGGATTTGCATTAGAAATCATATACCACCGGGTTGCATCAGCACCGTATTGGTCAATCGTTTGGAAAGGATCAATAGAATTACCGAGCCGTTTGGACATTTTTTGTCCACCTTTATCAAGAACGAGACCATTAGAAACTACATTTTTGTATGAAATATCATCAATTATTAAAGTTCCAATTGTATGAAGGGTATAAAACCATCCTCTAGTTTGGTCAACCCCCTCTGCAATATAATCAGCAGGAAATGCAGTACCCGTCTCAATTTTATCTTTATTTTCAAATGGGTAATGCCATTGCGCATAAGGCATTGCTCCAGAATCAAACCATACATCAATTATTTCCTTTTCACGGTATAAAGGTGTTCCATCTTTAGTTGATAATACGATTTCATCTACAAAATCTTTGTGAAGGTCTATTTTTTCATAATTAGTATCACTCATTTCACCAACTTTAAAGTCAATTAATGGGTTGGATACCATTATACCCTTATTGATAGAATTCTCTACCTCATCGAACAATTCTTCAACCGAACCAATTATTATCTCCTTTTTTCCATCTTCACTTCTCCATATCGGCAGAGGGATTCCCCAAAAACGTGATCGAGATAGATTCCAGTCATTTGCATTTGCTAACCAGTTTCCAAACCTTTTTTCTCCAGTCGCTTTTGGCTTCCAATTAATTTTTTTATTCAAAGCGGTTAGGCGTTCTCTTATTGCCGAGACTTTTATAAACCATGAGTCCATTGGATAATACAATATTGGCTTATCAGTTCTCCAGCAGTTGGGGTAAGTATGTAAATATTTTTCAACTTTGAATGCAGAATTTTGTTCTTTTAGTTCAATCGCAATCTCAACATCAACTGATTTCTTCGGGGCGTCTCCTTCTGAGTAATATTCATTTTTAACATATTGACCAGCAAGTCGACCTACTTCTTTCCTAAACCTACCATGTAAATCAACTAAAGGAACTTTGTTATTATTTTCATCTAAAACCAGTAGGGGGGGAACTTCTGGAGAGGCTTCTTTTGCAACTTTTGCATCATCAGCACCAAAAGTAGGGGCGGTATGAACAATTCCTGTGCCATCTTCTGTAGTAACAAAATCACCAAGAATTACACGATAAGCGTTTTCAGGATGGTCCAAAGGCATCGGAGATTCTTTCCAAATTTTCTCATATCGTACACCTTTTAAGATTTTTCCGTTGATAGTTTCTGAGATGTAATATGGGATTTTTTTACTCTTTCTATCATAAATTTCCAGTTCAGTAGCATTATTTACTAAAATATATTTTCCACCTAATTGTTTTGTAATTAAATCCTTAGCAATAACTACTCGTATTAACTTTAAAGTATATTGGTTATAAGTATGAATAATTACGTAATCAATTTCAGGACTTACCGTAAGTGCAGTGTTAGAGGGTAATGTCCAGGGGGTTGTTGTCCATGCAAGAAGGTAAAGCGCAATATCACCTTTCAGCACCTCCGGTAGTGATTCTTCAAGTGTTTTAAATTGAGCTACAATTGAAGTATCAGAAACTTCTCTGTAAGTTCCTGGCTGATTTAATTCATGACTACTGAGGCCAGTTCCAGCTTTTGGGGAATAGGGCTGAATTGTATAACCTTTGTATAATAGACCTTTATCATATATTTTTTTTAAAAGCCACCAAACACTCTCAATATATTTAGACTTATAGGTTATGTAGGGGTTTTCCATATCCACCCAATAACCCATTTTTTCAGTTAATTTGGTCCATAGGTCAGTATATTTCATTACTGCTTTACGGCAAGCTTTGTTGTAATTCTCAACTGAAATTCCTTTTCCTATATCATCTTTAGTGATTCCAAGCTCTTTTTCAACACCTATCTCAACAGGTAATCCATGCGTATCCCAACCAGCCTTTCTTTTGACCTGAAAACCCTTTTGAGTTTTGTAACGACAAAAAACATCTTTAATGGTTCTTGCCATAACATGATGAATTCCAGGTTTTCCATTTGCAGATGGGGGGCCTTCATAGAATACAAATGTTGGACCATCTGACCTTTGAGATATACTTTTTTCGAAAATTTTATTTTTTTTCCATTGTGCCAGTATACTCTTTGAAATCTCCGACAAATTAAACTTCTTGTATTCTTTAAATACCATAACAGTCATAGATTGCTAATTTGCGAAATTAAGGATTTTAGGCTAAAAAAATATATTTTAGAATTTAACCTTTAACCCGGCTTGGAAACTCCTTCCTTGGGAGGAAATTCCAGAGGCAAAGGTTCTATAGTGAATATCAAAAATATTCTGAATACCTAATGTTATAATAGAACTTTCTTTTGAGTTATATTGGGCTAACAAAGAGAAAATATTCCAGGATGGAATACCATAAAAACGATCTACTTCTAAATTTGCATTGGCATCAATAATTGGAGTTTCATTCAGACCATCTTCTCCCCCCCAGCTATAGTCCTTGGGTTTTTTTGAGCCGCTAAATTTCCAAATCAAGAAATGATTCCATTGCTTATATTGATTTGACAATGTAAATGTTCCAAAAGTTGGAGCGATGGATGGCATTGGCCCATAATTGCCGTTTCTATCAGAGAAAGTTGAGTTGATTCCACCAGTTATAGTCATTGAGCTTCCGAGGGAGAGTTTTCCCTCAGCTGAAACGCCATAAATAAATCTGTTGCCAAGGTTTTTATTCGCTTGAGTATATACCTCATCGCCGTTATAAATAATGGTTTTTTCATCATTAGTAGATGTGTCTGAAAAAACAATAAAGTCAGATCTTACGATATGCCTTGAAACTAAAGTAGTAAAACCCCTTAAGTCGAAAAAACTTTTTTGGGTTTTGGAACTGAGCTTGATTCCAGACTCAAAAGTATATGCATATTCAGGTTTTAAAAAAGAGTTTGGCACCAATAGAATACCATTACTTTCCCTTATTTTTCCAATATCATCAATGTTTGGGTTTCTAAATCCACTTGAAATTAGACTGTTAATTTGCAATTTTTTATTGGGCCGGTAGGTCATTGCCATAGTATAGGTTAAAGCATCAGAATCTAATTTGACTGAGGAAAGTAGTTTATCTACAGAAGCTATTTCATTCCAATAACCCCTAATCTTTGAACTGGTAAGGCGCAAACCAGCATTAAAAGTAAATATTTTATTGATTTCGTAAATCCAGTTTAAATATATCGCAAAACTTGTTGCATAGCTCCCGTCATTAGGATAACGAGAAGGAATTAGTCTTCGGTTACTAAATCCTATAATACGATCAAGATTCAATTCCAAATCATGGGCATAGGCATCAGAGTTAATTTCATTATGAGTCCATTCGAATCCATACGAATAGCTCTGACCACCTTTAGAATAACCATAAAAATCTGTATTCAAACTGAATACATTTACATCCTCTAATTTAATTGAGCGACTTATTTCAGAAAACTTTCTATTAATTCTGGACTCATTAACTTTTTGATATGCGAGGGTAATTGTTCCTTTTTTCATCCACCTTTTTCCTAGAAAAAATTTCAATTGAGGTGAGACAAAAAATCTTTTTTGTGGTCCATAATACCATTCACTAAATCTCAGGCTTCCATTTTTTTCCTCAACTAACTTGTCATACCGATCAATATTTGAAGATTCCGAATATTGAATATTAAAATTTAATAGTAAATCTTTAGGAAGTTTAAAAACAAATTTTTGAAAAAAATCGAATTGGTCATATGAAGTATTTTTTTGGATATTTGGATTAGAGTTTTTTGTAGGGCGCTCTCTATATCGATTTTTGCCATTGTAAGAGAAAAAAGGTGTTAATCCCCAATTTTCAAAACCATGATTTCTTATTTTTCCGATTCTAATATCCCCAAACTTGGAGTAGCTAAAACTAGTAAGGCTACCCCAATTTTCATTACTTAAGGAGATATTACCATTATTTACAATTGCTAAGTTGCCAGTATTTAAAGCACTAGAAAATGATGATTTAACTTTTTTTGCAATATTTAGTTCTGGGGATTTGGTGTAATAATGAATCACCCCACCAAGTGCATCAGATCCATATCCAACGGATGAAGATCCAAAAGTAACTTCAACTCTTTCAATATTGTGCGGGTCAATAGTTATTGCATTTTGTAAGTGTCCAGAACGGTAAATGGCATTGTTCATTCTTACTCCATCTACAACAATTAGGACACGATTTGCTTCAAATCCTCTTAAAACTGGGCTTCCACCCCCTCCTTGAGATTTTTGCACACGGATATTGGGATTTATTTCTAGTATATCAGCGCCAGTCGCAACAGCCTGAGTTTCAATTTCATTTTGATTAATTATACCTACTTGCTCAGCAATTTTGTTACGTGTTACTTGAGATCTAGCCACTGAAAGGACTACTTCTTCTAAGACTTCCTCCTCAGAGGACATCTTAATAACAAGATACTTTTCAGTTAATTCTTGTAAAGATAACTTTAAGCTTTTGTAGCCAAATAAGTTAAAATTAATTAATGAATTTGATGGAAAGTTTTTTAAATCAGCTTTTCCAAGGACGTCTGTTATGGTATTAATTCCATTTTCTTCACTGAAAATCAATACTCCCTCAAGAGGTTCTGCGGTTAAATTATCTTCAACCCAAATACTTTGTGATTTCAGACCTACCGAAATTAAGGTGAAAAAAATAAATGCTATAAAATTATAATTAACGAAAAATCTCATGAAGTATAGCTATAGATTTTAGCTTACCAAACCTTGGTAAATGTATATTAAAATAATTGATTAAAAATTTTAAAACGTCATTTCTAATTTGGTTTGATATTTTTAATTTTATTATATCATCAAAATTTATATTTAATAATTCTTTAAAAGCTAAGATTGTTTCACCTCCAATAACTTGCGTTGAGGTTGAATTATTGCAAAAGTAACCATTTTGAATATCAAAAAATTTCTTTTCTTGCTCCTTAATATTTGGGTAAAATCCTAGTTGATCACTTAAAAGAATTAAAAACTTAAGGTGAAAAATTGGTGAAAATTCCATTTTTTCAAGTCTTAATATACTATTTTCTAAAAATTCGTAAAAGGTCTTGTTAGGATTGCCCTCTTCAAAAATTACTCGTGAGATAACCTCAGAAATAAAAAGTGCAATTGTGTTTTTTTTAACGTTTAGTGGGATTTCTTGAAAATGAACTTTAAAACTCCCTTCTCTTATAAAATTCATTCCCAGGGTATTTTCATTTTTGATTTGGGTGGTAATCTTAATCAAATTTAAGGGCTGAAAAAGGGATCTTTTTAAGCCTCCTTTTTTAGCAGCTAAAATTCCTTTTAACATAAACGACCTTAATCCTAATTCCCTGCAATAGCAACGTACGATTAAGCTGGAATCCCGATATTTTAGACTGCTTATAACAATAGCATCTGTTTCAACATGCATAGAGCAAAATGAAATTTAAACTACACCCTGAGCTAGCATTGCATCCGCCACTTTTACAAACCCAGCAATATTTGCCCCTTTAACATAATTAACATATTTTTTTTCTTGACCAAAATTTATGCATGACTCGTGAATTTCTCCCATAATTGCCTTTAACTTGTCATCCACTTCTTCCCTCGTCCAATTATAGCGAAGGGAATTTTGTGCCATTTCTAAACCTGAAACCGCAACTCCGCCCGCATTTGACGCTTTTCCTGGTGCATAGAGAATTTTATGTATAATTAATTTATTAATAGCTTTTGGAGTAGAAGGCATGTTTGCTCCCTCTCCAATACAAAAACATTTATTTTTAATTAGCAAATCGGCATCTTTTTCATCTAATTCATTCTGTGTTGCGCATGGAAGAGCAATATCACATTTGACCTCCCATGGCTTTCTATTTGGAAAGAACTGAGCTTTTGGGTACTTTTCTAAATAACGATTTATTCTAGCTCTTAGTTTATTTTTTAATTCCATCAAATAGGCTAATTTTTCTTCGTTTATCCCATCTTTATCATAAATATAACCAGATGAGTCAGATAAAGTCAAGACTTTTCCACCGAGTTGCATTACTTTTTCAGCAGCGTATTGCGCTACATTTCCTGACCCAGATATTACTACTTTTTTACCCTCAAATCCATACCCATGATGTTCTAACATTCTTTGAGTGAAATAGACCACGCCATAGCCAGTGGCCTCGGGTCTAATTAGTGAACCTCCCCAGCTGATTCCTTTACCAGTTAGAACTCCTGTAAATTCATTTTTTAGCCTCTTATATTGACCAAAAAGGTATCCAATTTCTCTACTACCAACACCTATATCACCCGCTGGTATATCGCGATTTGGACCAATATGTCGAAAAAGTTCGGTCATAAAACTTTGACAAAAACGCATTACCTCTGTATCGGTTTTTCCCTTTGGATTAAAATCAGAACCACCTTTTCCTCCACCCATGGGAAGTGTTGTTAGACTGTTTTTAAATATTTGTTCAAAAGCAAGAAACTTTAAAATACTTAGATTAACGTTAGGATGAAACCTCAAGCCCCCTTTATAAGGACCAATTGCAGAATTCATCTCTATTCGATAGCCTCGGTTTACTTCAATTTCTTCTTTGTCATTAATCCAAGCCACTCTAAAAGAAACCACTCGTTCCGGTTCTACCATTCTTAGGAGTATGTTTTGCCCATAATAGACTTCATTTTTTACTATATATGGTATCACAGTTTCTGCTACCTCAGTAACTGCCTGCATAAACTCAGGCTCATTTTTATTTCTTTGATTGACCTCAGTTAAAAATTGATTGATTATTTTATCCATAGGACTAAATTTTACATAATAAAGTTAGGTTTTTCTATGGAAAAAAAATTTAATTTTTCAACCAAAAAAATGTGTTATTAAGTCCTGAACCTTAGAAATAGGAATAATTTTTACAGGGCTATTTTGTTTTGCAATTTTGGAAAACTTTGATACGTATATTGCTTCATACCCAAGTTTAGATGCTTCATGTATTCTTTGCTCTATTTTATTTACTGGTCTAATTTCCCCCGACAATCCAACCTCAGCAGCAAAACAGTATTTATCAGAAATCTCAATATCATGGTAACTTGACAAAATTGAAACAATTACGGCTAAATCAATCGCTGGATCGTCTATAGTTATTCCACCTGTAATATTTATAAAAACATCTTTTGATGCGAGAGCAAAACCGGCTCTTTTCTCCAATACTGCTAAAATCATATTTAATCTTTTAGTGTTGTAACCTGTACTAGTTCTCTGTGGAGTTCCATAAACTGCAGAACTAACTAGTGCTTGAATTTCAATCATTAATGGCCTTACACCTTCAATTGTTGCTGATATAGCATGACCACTCAATTTTCCATCTTTATTGGAGATTAATAATTCACTTGGATTACTTACAGCCCTAAGACCTTTAGATTGCATTTCATAAATTCCAATTTCTGATGTAGCACCAAAACGATTTTTTTGAGATCTCAATATTCGATAAATATGATTTCTATCTCCTTCAAAATTAAGAACTACATCGACCATATGCTCCAAAATTTTAGGTCCCGCAATTTGCCCGTCTTTGGTAATGTGGCCAACTAAAAAAACAGGAATATTTGAATCTTTAGCAAAGCTGATAAATTCGGAAGTGCACTCCTTTATTTGAGAAACACTTCCTGGACCACTATCTATATGATTCGTATGGAGGGTCTGAATGGAATCGATAATTACTAATTTAGGATTTAATAATTCTATTTGAGAAAAGATATTTTGGGTTTTTGTTTCACTTAATATGTAACAATTATTGGACGGGTTGTTAATCCTATCAGATCTTATTTTAATTTGACTTTGACTCTCTTCTCCTGAGACATATAAAACTTTTATGTTGACATGTGTAGCAATTTGTAATAGAAGAGTTGACTTTCCTATTCCTGGTTCTCCACCAAGGAGTATTAAAGAACCTGGAATTATTCCTCCACCTAATACCCTGTTTAGTTCTTTATCACCACTATTAATTCTTAATTCTTGCTTTGTATCTATTTCATTAATTTTGAGTGGTTTAATGACTTGATTAATTTTTTGGTGAGATTTCCAAGCCTTTTTTTCAGATTTTTCAATGAACTCTTCGGAAAGGGTATTCCACTCCTTACAGGAATTACATTGCCCTTGCCACTTCGAATGTTGGGTTCCACAAATTTGGCAAAAAAAAGTAGTTTTAACCTTACTCATTATAAACAAATGAATGCCTATTTTTGACCATTAACCAAAGGTAAGGCAAAAAAGGCTATGGCCCCAAAAGTAATAATCATCAATGTTTGGGAACTCCATACAATCCATCCAAAAGCTAAACTAGAATCTTTACTTATTCCAGAGGAAATCAAGACTAAAGAAACAGCATAAGGAAAAACCCCAATACCACCATTAGTTATGGAGATTGATAAACCTCCTATAACGAATGCGGGGATCAAGGCATTCAGCCCTAGACTAACAGTTTCTGGAATTGAGTATTTTATGATACTGAACATGAGGAGATACATAGCCCAAATAAAGATAGTATGAATTATGAAGGCCCCTTTTTTCTTAATTTTTTTTATAGAGAGAATTCCTTGCCATATTCCACAAACAAATGATTTAATTTTTTTTGTTAAAGAAAAATTTGAGTAGAAGAAAAATCTTAATCCTAAAACAAAAATAATTAGTCCTATTATAAAAGGTATTACATTATTTACTTCAAAATCTAAAATATGAATGATAAGATCAAATTGTAAAACTAATGAAACAACTAAAAAAATAGATAGGATTAAAAGGTCAACCAACCTCTCAGCTATTACAGTTCCAAATCCTGTTTTGAAGGGTATTTTGTCATAGCGATCCATCACAGAGGCTCTAAGAATTTCACCTGAGCGAGGTATACCTAAATTAGATAAATATCCTATTAAAACTGCTAGGATAGAGTTGGTTAATCGAGGGTTATATCCAATTGGAATTAAAAGATATCCCCAACGAATAGCCCTAGAAATATTACTTAATAAGCCTAATAAGATAGAAAGTATTATAAAATGATAGTCCGCATTTTGTATATATTTTATGACATTAATACGGTCATCATGAGAAGTATTTAGGTAGCTTAAATAGATAAAGAATAATCCAATAATTAATGGGATTGTATACCTTAAAATCTTGGTTACCTTATTCAATGGACTATCTTAACCGATTGGTTGTTTCATCAGGAAAAATTATTGTGGGGACGAACGACTTAGCCTCTTCCGAATCCATCTGAGCATAGCTAATTATAATTACAACATCTCCTTTTTGAACTTTTCTGGCAGCAGGACCATTTAAAGTGACTTCACCGCTTCCTTTCTCACCCTCAATGACATATGTCTCCAATCTTTCACCATTATTTACATTAACAACTTGAACTTTTTCACCTACCAATAAGTTTGCCGCATTAATCAAATCTAAATCAATGGTTATGCTACCTACATAATTTAAATCAGCGTCAGTTACTTTTACTCGGTGAATTTTTGATTTTATTATTTCTATTAACACAGCACAAATGTAGTGATTTAAGACATATCGAGATTGTCTATTAATCTAATTTTTCCTAATGAAGCACCGATAAATCCTCGCCCTGAATTTATTGTTTCATTGGGTTTAAATTCTTTAAGATTCTCAGCGTCTGTGGCCATAAAATACTCTAATTTAATAAGTGAAAGGTCTTTAAAAAATTCATTAATCACTAATTTAATTTTCTTGTATTTTTCTTTCTTAGCAAGACGTTTAGCGAGTTTCAATCCCTTATAAATCTGCGGTGCAATTTTTCTTTCCTCGACGCTTAATTGCATATTTCTTGAACTCATGGCAAGTCCATCAGAAGCCCTCACTATTGGGCAACCAATAATTTTAGTTGAAAATTTAAGTTTCTCGCTTAAGTAATTAATTATTAGTAGTTGTTGGTAATCCTTTTCCCCAAAATAAGCTCTTGTGGGAGAGAATGTTTTAAAAAAATATTCTACAACTGTGGCTACACCTTGAAAATGTCCCTTTCTAATTTCTCCCTCCATAACAGAATCTAAGTTATTAAGATCATATTTCTTTGCATGAACCTCATTCCCATAAACAGCAGATTTGTCTGGTGTGAAGACCGAGACATTTTTACCAAATTGAGAAATTTTTTCAAGATCGTTCTTTAATTCATTTGGATAATTTTTTAAATCTGAATTATCGTCAAACTGGGTTGGATTAACAAAAATCGTAACCAGTACTTTATCATTTTCAATAATTGCTTTTTTGATTAATGAAAGGTGCCCATCGTGAAGAGCTCCCATAGTTGGTACCATTCCAATTGAATAAGATTTTCCCATAAAATGACCCCAAAATTTTTGGGGACAATTAAATACTTCCATCAAGAAAAGTTTTAAGTATTGTAAATATAAAGAATTCAGCCTATTACATATAATTTTTGTAATTTCGCAAAACTTTTAAGACTAGGATTAACAAAGATTTTATGAAAGACAAAAAAGTACTGAATATTTCCTCTGAAGTAGTTCCTTACCTTCCCCAGTCTAATCAGGCTGTTAGTTCTTTCAAAATTCCAAAAAACATTAATGACCATGGTGGTCAGACAAGAATCTTTATGCCGCGGTATGGTATGATAAATGAAAGACGTCATCAACTTCACGAAGTTATTAGATTGTCTGGAATGAATTTAGTAATTAATGACGTTGACATGCCATTGATAATTAAAGTTGCCTCAATTCCAAAGGAAAGAATGCAGGTTTATTTTATTGATAATGATGAATATTTTAAAAGGCGTGGTTCACTAAGAGATGAGAATCAACGACTTTTTTCTGATAATGACGAACGGATGATTTTTTTCACAAAAGGAGTTATAGAAACTGTAAAAAAACTTAATTGGTCCCCTGATATCATTCATTTGCATGGATGGTTTACCTGTTTGTTTCCTCTATATCTAAAGACTTACTATAAAGACGAACCAATTTTTGCAAATAGTAAAATTGTAACTTCCATTTACGCAAAAGATTTTGATAAAGTTATATCCAAGAATTTATACGATAAAGTAGCATTTGATAATATTCCTTTGGAATTAATTAGTCCGCTTAAAAAAGCAAGTTTCGAAAATTTAGTTCAGTTGAGTCTTAATTTTTCGGATGGGTATGCAATTGCTGATAGTGAAAACTCTCTATCCATCCAAGATTACTTAACAGATGATTCAATTCCTGGTTTAAGTTTTGAAGATTCTCAAAAACAAGACGCTTTTGTTAATTTTTACTCTTCCAATATTATTTAAGATAACAATGATTTTTTCAAGACTACTCAAGCCAATTTATGCTGTTTTAGTCATTTTAGTTTTGTTTTTTTTTGCATGTGATAAGGAGTATCACTCAATTGGAGCTGACTTATTATCTGATACTTCCCTCAAAGGAAACTCATTTACTGCACCTATTTACACTTATCAAAAAAAACTAAATTATTTCCAAACTGATGGCTTGCCTTTAGGTCAGCTCGGTAGATTTAGAAGTCCAGGTTTTGGTGTTTCTAGAGCCAGTATAACAGCACAACTTAGATATGCTGGCCTACCCTTTTTTGGAAATTACACACAAGAAGCAGAAGAAAGAAAAGATAAAGCTAACCCCTCTTTAATTGATGAAAACGAAACAGTGACAGCTGTTTATTTAGATATTCCATTTTTTAATAATCGGGACGATACTGACCAAGATGGAGTTATCAATCTTTTAGATATTGATCCACAAAATCCTGAAAGTGATTCAGATAGTGATGGTTTGTCAGATATCGAGGAGAATAGATTAAATTTAAATCCATTAAGTAGTGATAGCGATAATGATGGCATTTTAGACATTAATGACACTGATAGTAGTAGTTATGAATATGAAAACAATATTTATGAAATAGATTCAATATTTGGAAATAGGTTAGCAACATTTAATTTAAAGGTTTATGAGCTTTCTTATTTTCTATCTTCGCTTGATCCAATGGATAATTTTGAAAGAAATAAATTATACTATTCAAACACTGATTTTTTTGAACAAGGATTTGTAGGAGCCACGTTAACTGATACCCCCTATACTTTAAATTTTGAGGAGTTAAGATTCAATTTCAAAGAAGACGACCCTGTTACTGATGACCTTGACGAAAGGATGAAAGTTGAAACACGCCTGTCTCCTCGAATAAGAGTTCCACTTGATATAGGGTTTTTTCAATCTAAGATTATTGATAATGAGGGTAAACAAGAAATGTCCAGTTATGAAAATTTTATTAGACATTTTAAAGGTATTATTATTAGAGCTGATAATTTTTCGGATGACCTATACATGCTTCTTGATATAAACAATGCTAATATAAAGATTGAATATGATTATAATTTCAATAATTTAAATGGTACCATTGATAATACCTCTGACGATGTGATTGAGATTAACTCCAAAACCTTTACACTCAATTTTAATGGTGTCATATTTAATACTTTGAAAAATGAGGGTGAAAATGATGATATTTATCAACAAGTTCAATTTGGACAGAGAAATATTCCTTCTAAAAAATCATATTTAAATGGGAATGGATATTTCTCGATAATTAAATTATTTGATGAACTTGACTCTCAGAATAAATTGCTTATGAATTTAAGAAGGAATAGGTGGCTTGTAAGTGAGGCTAATTTATATCTCTATGTTGATCAAGATTTTTATATTTCACAAAATGTCGATCCTGTAGAAAGACTTTATTTATTTAATTACAAAAATGGGTTACCTGTAATTGATTTTACCCTTGACAACTCTGTAAACAATAATCTAAAAAATCGAGATAAATTCATATTTGGGGGTTTCTTGGAGTATGATGAATTTGATAAGCCTTATCGTTACAAATTTAGGATCACAAACCATATAAATAGAATTTTAAGGAAAGATTCTACTAATTATTCGATTGCCCTGGCACCAACAAATGGTATAAATTCGATTATTTTTAAAAGAGCTCAGACCTCTGAACTGGAGTTTGTAAATTATCCATCTACATCAATATTAAATCCAAAAGGAGTAGTACTTCATGGCTCAGCTGAGACTGAAAAAGGGAAAAATGACAGAAATATGCTTGAGATTTTTTACACTGAGTATTAAAATTCATTCAAATTAGTTTAAAAATAATGATCGGCTTCAATTGAAATCATAAATATCTATTGATTTAATAAATATAATAATTTAAACTTATTATATTTGAAATTTTACCATAGAATCACATTTATAAAACCATTCGTTTGATTAAATATAAGAAATAACTATTTATTTACAAGGTATAATAGATTTTGTCTAATATATAAAAGTAAAATACTTACACATATAGTGGGCAAAGCAAATGTCCAGTTTATTATAACTGTAATAGCAAAGAATAAAATTATCCACCAAAGGCCAAAAAGAATATATCCTGCTGTTATTTTTATCGAGCTGTAGAAAACTTTATCTCTAAAAAGTGATAATATTTTTCTTAAAATAAGTAAAGGTGGAAGGTTGGGTATGTATGTAATCAGAATTATTAATTTTAATATTAACTGATTTTTATATTTTTTCTCTTTGATAAGGTTCATCAATTCTAACTTCTCTTTAAATTCTTTATATTCCATTTTTGTATTTATTCGATTAATAAGCCTCTTCCGTTCAGAATAATATTTATCATTATCTGGAATCCAGATACACTTTTTCATACCTGTTGCAAGTTTTTCGCGTATATCATTAATTATTTCTGCTTTAGATCTTATATCATTTATAAAATCACTGATTAAAATTGGTTTTCCAAACACTACATGAAGGTCGCATAAAGGCTTTTGATGGGACCCATAATTTATACCTACTGGAACTAAATAAATTGGAATTTTACTTTCAATCTGAGCTTCATAAACTAAGCGACTACTCCCTTTTGAAAGTGCTTGAAGATAATACTCATTGTGGTGAGATCCCTCTGAAAACATTATAATGGATTCCTTATTAGAAAGAATTTTTCTACATTTTTTAAAAATTTGGTCATTTTTTCTAAGGTTAGCATACCCATTTCTTATTCGAAAAATTGGAAGCATTTTTAAGGCATCCAGATACCATTGAAATTTTCCTCCAAAGACATCACTACGCGTTAATGAAGTAACTTTTTGAGGTAAAATCGACCCAACTATTAGTGGATCTAAAAAAGCTCCTTGATGATTTGGAGAAAAAACTATTCCACTTTGCTTTGGGATATCATCAAGGCCTTTAATTTGAATTTTTCTGAAGTAACAACTAGATGTGAAACGTACATTATATTTTATGAAATAGTAGAAAAAGTTTTTCATTTGTAAAGAACAAGAAAAATCATTAAATATTAATGGGTTGAAATTATATATGCGATTGATAAAAATTATTCAATGAAAAAAGAATTATTTTAAACTAAAAATATTGGAAATTTTAGATATCTAAACTTAAATAAATAATATTTAATAAATTTAGATTTATAACTAAAATTTACTGTGTTATACTAACCTAGTATTTATAATGTTATGCCCCATCCTTAAATCAAACTCTTTAATTTAAGTAAAAACTAAACAAATATGAAAACAAGTGAAAATTTTGATTTTAAGTTTTATGAGTGGGAGCAAAAGTATTATAACCGGCCATTATTGAAGCAACCATTTGGTGATAAGTGGGAAATTTACACTTGGGGTGAGGTCGGGCAAATGGCAAGAAAGTTAGCCACTGGTTTAAAATCACTTGGACTTAGAAAAAATGCACATATTGGATTAATTTCAAAAAATTGCCGAGAATGGATAATTGCTGATATGGCCATTATGATGGCAGGATTCGTTTCTGTCCCTTTTTTCCCTTCCCTAAAGGGAGAGGAATTGAATTTTCTTCTTGATTTTGGGGATGTGGATCTACTTTTTGTTGGCAAGATTGAAACTTGGGAGGAGATTAAGAATAAGATTCCAAATGATTTACAATTGATAAAATTTCCGACTTATGAAGGTTTTTCTAATGTTGATCGTGGAGAAGAATGGAAATTTTTTTTAGATAAATATAAGCCCATTAAAAATCCGCATGTTCCAAAACTTTCCGATTTATGGACTATTATTTTTACATCAGGTACAACCGGAAATCCTAAAGGTGTTAAGCTTTCTTACTATGCTATAGATCAAACAAAAAATATAACTTTAAAGGTTAACCCACTTAAGGTTGATTTTAATGGTAATAATGACTTTATTTCTTATTTACCATTAAATCATATTGCAGAACGAGTTGTAGTTGAACACGTATGTTTACGTTTCGGGGGATCTCTTTCATTTGTTGAATCTATAGATAGTTTCGCGAAGAACTTAAAAGATATCCAGCCTCATATATTTTTTGCTGCGCCGAGAATTTGGACTAAATTTCAATTAGGAATTCTAGGAAAATTGTCACAAAATAAGATAAACATATTGACTAAGATCCCAATCATTTCAAATCTAATTAAAGATAAGCTCAAAAAAGGACTTGGTTTAAGTCGAGCCAGATCTACTATCTCTGGTTCAGCTCCACTCTCAATTTCAACAATTGAATGGTTCAGAAAAGTTGGAATTTATATTACTAATGGATATGGAATGACTGAAAATTGTGCAATTTGTTCCCAGGTCGATGGTAGGAATTTTAAAAAACTAGATTCAGTTGGTAGGGCTCAGTATGGAGCGGAAATTAAAATAGATAAGTCAAATAGTGAGGTATTGATGCGGGGACCCTATGTTATGGATGGGTACTACAAAAATGATAAACTAACCTCTAAAATGCTAGTTGATGGTTGGCTCCATACCGGAGATAAAGGATACCTCGATGATGAGGGTTATCTATATATTACAGGTAGAGTTTCAGATAGCTTTAAGACATCGAAGGGTGAATTCATTGAGCCTCTAACCTTGGAGAGTTATTTTGACGATATTCAGGAAATAGAGGAAATTTGTATAACTGGCTTAGGGCTTCCTCAACCTATAGGATTAGTTCAACTCTCTGAAATTGGCAAATCAATTCCAAAGGACGAATTATTGGAAATTTTTGATAAAAAGTTATACGATATTAACTTAGATTTAGAAAATTATAAGAAAATATCTACCCTTGTGATTGTTAAAGATCAGTGGACTGAACAAAATAAAATTCTAGGTCCAACTTTAAAAATTAAACGTGGAAATGTAGAAGAGATGTACTCTTCAAAATACAGATTGTGGACTTCTAATAATTCAAAAATTATTTGGGAATAGTCCAATTCAGTAAAATCCCGTATATTGTTAGATTAATTGTATCTTTCGCAAATTTTGCTAAGAATGCATATTTAACAAAAAACAAATAAATTAAACATGGAAAAACTATCTGTATTTAGATTCATTTTACTTATGGGTCTGGTATTAAACGTTAATTTTTTGCTTGCTCAGAACTCTTTCAACGGAACAATTGTTGATACTGAGGATGGAGCAGCTATCCCTGGTGCTAGTGTTTTCATTTTAGGAACTACTAATGGCACAGCCACCGATTTTGATGGAAACTTTACGATTACGACATCTAAAGATTTCCCAATTCAAATCGAAATCAGTTCTCTTGGTTACACATCTCAGATAATTGATGTAACCTCAGCTGATCAAGAATTATCTATTCAATTACAACTAGGTAGCGATTTTTTGGATGAAGTAATTATATCAGCCTCCAGGAGAGCTGAAAAAATTGTTGACGCACCCGCATCTGTATCTGTTATTAGTGCAAGGAAAATTGCAAATTCGGCAGAGGCAATTGATCCAATGAGACATTTAATGAATGTTCCTGGTGTTACTATTCAGCAACAAACTGCTAATTCAATGAATATTGAAATGAGGGCTGGAAATGGATTATTTGGTACTGCGGTTCTTCCACTTTTAGACTACAGAATTATTTCTACACCTGCTGCTAGATCGAATTTTAGTTATCAGTATGGTTTATCTAATTTAGATCTTGAAAGAATTGAGGTTATTAGAGGTACCAATTCTGCTCTTTATGGACCAGGAGTTGAAGGTGGGGTAGTTCATTTTATTACTAAAAAAGCTATTGATCATCCTGGTACTAGTGCAGAACTATATACAGGTAATTTAAGTTCAAGGGGTGTAGCAGTCAGACATGCACATGCTAATAAATCGAAAACTTTTGGATACAAAATCAATGTTAAATATAATGAAGGAAACGACTTTGGACTTGATCTTGCCGAGGATGCTGAAAGGATAAGCACCTTTTATACAAGTATTGTTCAGCCTAAAATTACAAACAAGGTTGTTGATGCAACACAACCTGGAACACCTTTGTTAACTATGGCTGATTTAGATACAAACAATGATGGAAATCCATTAGCAAGTGAATATCAAAACTTGGCTATGAATGCACACCTTGAGTTTAGACCTAATGAAAATACATCTGCCGTATTGTCAGGGGGATATTCCGATGCAGGTGGGATTTTTATTCAAGATCAGGGTTATTCCTACAACCAAGGACTTGATTATTGGGTACAAGCGAGAATGACAACGGGAAATTTATTCTTTCAGGCCGCATACAATGCTAATGATGGTGGAAGCCCAGAGAATCCAACTTTTTTGTATGAGACAGGCAATAGAGCTGTAGGAAATAGAGAATTTCTTACATTGAATGCTCAATATGATCTTGATGTACCTTCTTTCTTAGATTCTAAATTTAATTTTGGAATTGATTATCAAGACACTAAATCTGACTCTGAATACACAATTTACGGGAGAAATGATGATGATGATCCATACAATATTTCTGGAGTATATGCCCAAGGTCAATCAAAATTAACTGATAATTTAACCATGACATATGCAGCTAGATACGATAAATTAAATTTTATTGATGATGGTGCATTTGCTCCTAAACTTGCTTTGGTTTATAAGCTTAATGATTCAAATTCAATTAGAGTTTCAGCAAGTAGGGGAACTTACGGCCCCTCTGCTCTTGAAACCTATATAGATTTTCCAGTCCGAACACTTAAGGCGGGTGTACTTGATATTTGGCTTTCAGGACAAATAGAGCCTCATATTTATGATCCTAATGCTCAAATAGAAGTAGTAGGAGCTGGAGCATATGTCCCTGGAGGATATTATTTTCCCAGATCAGAGACTTCTTTAAAATACGAACACCTTTATAACATAGCTAAAGGCTTAACTTTGCCAGGTATTTCCCAAAAACTTGGCGCAAATGCTGCATTGGCTCCATTAGTAGCTCCTATTGAAAACTTCTTTAGCTCTTACGCAGGGCCATCTGGAACTACTGGACAAATTAGAGGATTCAATATATTTAATCCTGCAGAGACAATGTCCCAACTAACTGATGTTGGAAGTGCAAGAATTGGAACCATTGATAATTTTGAAATCGGTTACAAGGGAAGAATAGGGAAAAAACTATCACTAGCTATTGATTTTTACTCAACATCTAGAAAAGGGTTTACCGATTTTACAGGAGTCGGACCAACATATATGCTTACGGGAGCAGATCTTATTGGAACTTGGCCTTCAACCGTTGGACAAGACTTAATTTCTGACCCTGGAATGCAAGCTGCTGCAAGTGGATATGTACAAGCTGCTTATGCTGGAGCTGGTCTTCCAGCTACAGGTCTTCCAGCTGCTCAGTCAATTGCTGCTGGACTCCCTACTTCTGGTCTAGCTGTATTATTAGCTCCCGATGGAGCACTACCTCCTACTAATCAAGCTACACTTGGACTTTTAGATTTAATAAGTGTACAAGTTGCTGGCGGATTTACTCAAGCTGGTCAGCTATTAAATGGTGCAATTAATACAAATGCTTTCGGTGCAATTTCCTCTAACCGCGCTCCAAATGATGGAGTAACTCACGTTGCTGCTGGTTACAGACAATATCCTGACGTAACAAGGAGCCATTGGGGTGCTGATGTTTCCGCTGAATATTTTTACAGTGAAAATATAGCTATTTGGGCTAATTACTCTCATATTAGTCAAAACGAGTGGATTCCTGGACAAGACAACGATGATGATCTGCCTTTTCCAAGCTACTTAAATACACCACTTAACAAATATAGAGGTGGATTAAGATTTAATTATGATACAGTAAGAGCAAGTCTATCCTACCAATATGATACTGCATTTTTCTCAAATTTTGGAGCTGGCTTTGGAGGTGATACTCCTGAGAGACATACCTTTGATGGTAATATAGGATTTAAATTAATGGATGGAGTATTTTTTGATATTCAGGCTACTAACCTTTTGGATCGAGAGTATCGTCAATATCCTGGTCTTCCGATAATTGGAAGAAGAGTCTTATTTAAAACAACCTTTAATTTCTAGAACCAATTAATTAAAATTTAAAAGCACCCTTTTGGGTGCTTTTTTTTAAATTATTATTTTCAAGGGAGCTCATTTTATTCTCTATAAACTAGATTTTATGATTCAGTCTTTAAAATCTGCGGTTTTTTTTATCTGTTTGAACTATATGTTTTCATACTAGTTTAAATTGTTAGTAATACTTTGATTTATTAAGGCCTTTTGTGTTGCATTTTATTTATTGCTATACATTATATTTGCAGTCTAATATACATTGAAACATTGTTCAAAATAAATATTAATCATGGCTAAACCTTTAGGAACTGTATCACAAATAATTGGTCCTGTTGTGGATGTTACTTTCTCGGGGGATGACAATAGTCTTCCAAAAATTTATGATTCATTAGAAATCACAAAAAGTGATGGGAATAAATTGATTCTTGAGGTTCAATCACATATTGGAGAAAATACGGTTAGAACAGTTTCCATGGACTCGACTGATGGCCTAAGTCGTGGCACTCAGGCAATCGCTACGGGTAATCCTATCCAAATGCCAATTGGTGAGGCTGTTTATGGAAGATTATTCAATGTAATTGGTGACGCAATTGATGGCTTGGGAGATTTACCCAAAAATGGTGATGATGGTTTACCTATTCACCGACAAGCCCCTCCTTTTGAGGATTTATCGACCTCAACGGAAGTTTTATTTACAGGAATTAAGGTAATTGATTTAATTGAACCATATGCTAAAGGAGGTAAAATTGGTCTATTTGGTGGAGCAGGAGTAGGAAAAACAGTTTTAATTCAGGAGCTGATCAACAACATTGCAAAGGGTCATGGTGGGTTATCTGTTTTCGCTGGTGTAGGCGAGAGAACAAGAGAAGGAAATGACCTGTTACGTGAAATGTTAGAGTCAGGAATTATTAAATATGGGGATGATTTTTTAAAATCAATGGAAGAAGGTGGATGGGATCTTAAAAAAGTTAATAAAAAATCTATGTTAGAATCTAAGGCAACCTTCGTATTTGGGCAGATGAATGAGCCACCTGGAGCTCGAGCTCGTGTTGCATTATCAGGTTTGACTATTGCTGAATATTTTAGAGATGGTGCTGGAGACGGGCAAGGGAAGGATGTTCTTTTTTTTGTAGATAATATTTTCCGATTTACTCAGGCTGGTTCTGAGGTATCCGCTCTTCTAGGACGAATGCCCTCCGCAGTAGGTTACCAACCTACTTTAGCAACTGAAATGGGTGCCATGCAAGAAAGAATTACTTCAACAAAAAAAGGATCAATTACATCTGTACAAGCAGTTTATGTTCCTGCAGATGATTTGACTGATCCAGCTCCTGCAACTACTTTTGCTCACTTAGATGCTACTACTGTATTATCTAGAAAAATTGCTGAATTAGGCATCTATCCTGCGGTTGATCCATTAGATTCAACTTCTCGTATTTTAACGGCTGAGATTCTAGGTGAAGAACATTACAACTGTGCTCAAAGGGTAAAAGAGCTTTTACAACGTTATAAAGAACTTCAGGATATTATTGCCATCTTGGGAATGGAGGAACTTTCTGAAGATGATAAACTTGCAGTATCCAGAGCTAGAAGAGTTCAACGTTTTCTATCTCAACCTTTTCATGTAGCAGAACAATTTACTGGAATACCTGGAGTTTTAGTTGATATAAAAGATACTATAAAGGGTTTTAACATGATCATGGACGGTGATTTAGACCATTTACCTGAAGCAGCTTTTAATCTTCAGGGTACTATTGAAGACGTTATAGAGGTTGGTGAAAAAATGCTAGCTGAAGCTTAATGTATTTAGAAATTGTATCTCCAGAAGCCACCCTTTTTACTGGTGAGGTCGATTCCGTAAAAGTTCCAGGTTCAGCGGGAGACTTCCAGATGCTTAATAATCATGCCCCAATAGTTTCAACACTAAAGAAGGGAATAGTAAAAATATCTGGGAAAATAGATCTAGATGAAGACTTAATAAAAAGCAAATTTGAAAAAGAAGATGCTAATACATTTCTTTTTAAAATAAATTCCGGTACTGTAGAGATGCGAAACAACAAGTTGATTCTACTCGCAGAATAATATTAGTTTTTTATTTCAATTACTCTAATGATGAAAAATCTATTAACTAAATTATTTTGTATTTTACTTTTTCCTTGTTTTATTTTTGCTCAAAATGAAATATCAAAGGATTCAGTCTCAATAGAAAACTTGTTGGAAGTTATTTTGACTTCTAACCGTCTTGAGGTTCCATTTAATCAAAAATCTAAAACCGTTCAATTAATAACTGCTGAACAAATTCATCAAAGTGGAATTACTCATTTGGTTGATATTCTACAACAAGTTGCAGGAGTTGATATTAAAAGAAGAGGAGCAGGTGCAGCTCAAGCTGATTTAAATATCCGTGGGGGAACTTTTGATCAAACACTGTTACTTATTGATGGAATAAAGCTTGATGATTCTCAAACGGGACATCACACCCTTAACTTTCTACCACCAACAGAAATGGTAGAACGAATTGAAATTATCAAAGGCCCCGCTGCAAGAGCTTATGGTCAAAATGCATTCACAGGAGCTATTAATATTGTAACCAAAAAAAAAATGCCTGATCGTTTTTCTATTAATTTGCAAATGGGAAATTATGATCAAACCAATGGGTCTATTTTATTTGGAGATTTTAGTGAAAAAAATAATTTAATAGGCTTTATATCTAAAAACACCTCTGATGGATATCGATATAACTCTGACTACGACCAAAGTAATTTCTTTATTAAATCAACATTCAATCAAAATAAAAGGCCAATTGATTTAATTACCAGTTTCTCAGGAAGGAAATTTGGAGCAAATGGTTTTTATGCTACGCCTTCTGCAATCGACCAATATGAAGAAACTCAAGCGAGTTTGATTGCTTTATCTCAACGATATATAAAGGGCCGCATTATTTTTAAACCTAAAGCTTATTGGCGAAGGGGCCAAGATATGTATGAATATATCAGAAATAAACCCGAAATCTATCGAAACTTACATATAACAAATAAAATTGGAGTATCATTAGATACTTCAATTGAATCTAATTTTGGTCTTACAGGAGTGGGAATAGATATTTCTCGAGTAGATATAAGGAGTAATAATTTAGGGAATCGAAATCGAATGATGATGAACTTTTTTTTGGAACACCGTTTTTACTTTCTTAATAATAAGATTGATGTTACTCCTGGAATAGCTACAAACTATTTTTCAGATTTTGGATGGCACAGTTTTCCAGGTATTGATATTGGGATTCAAATTAATTCTAAGTTACGTTTTTATGGAAATCTTGGCTCAACATATCGTATTCCAACTTTCACAGATTTATTTTATTCAGACAGAACTACTATGGGAAATTCTGGTCTTAAGCCTGAGGAGGCATATTCAAGTGAGGCTGGCATTCGTTTCTACTCCCCTAATGTAGAAATGTCTTTAGCTTACTTTAATAGAAAATCTGAAAATTTAATTGATTTTGTAAAGACCAATGAAGAAGATCTTTGGAAAGCTGAAAATATTCAACAAATTAAGACCAGAGGGATTGATTTTGAACTTCTTCATACAATTAAATTCAATTACTTAATCCACCGATTTAAAATAAGTTATTCTTATTTAGAAAATGAATTAGAAAATAGTAATTTTAATTTTTCTAGATATTCTATAAATAATGATTTGAGGCATCATTTTGTTTACTCATATAGTATACCAATTACTAAAAAACTAAACTTTTTTATTGTCTATAAATATATTGAGAGATATATGGAAGATTCATATAACCTATTGGATATTTCAGCTCGTTGTTCTTTTAATGCTTTGGAATTAAGTTTTTACTTCAATAATGTTTTCAATACCGAATATTGGGAATCTAATCTAGTGCCAATGCCCAAAGGTAATGGACTTATTGGTTTAAGTTATTCTTTTTGATTTTCGAGACTAATTATATTTTCCATAATTAGTTCTGTTTCCCAACCACGATAATTAAGAGCTGACCAAACTTTTTTCTTTTTTATAACTAAAGGCGTATTTCTATTCGAGATCCAAAACTTTTTAACTAGAATTTTACAACAATCTAAATACTCTTCATCAGATATTTCTTTTAATGCATTCTTAATATTCCAATCTGAAATTTCTCGAATCTTTAATTCTCTAATTAGTCTGATTTTACCCCAATTTTTTATCCTAAACTTTCCTCGAACAAAGCTTTTAGCAAAGCGAGTTTCGTTTAAGTAGTCTGTTTCAATTAATTTTGTAATGATTATATCTTTTGTATTTTTCTGAACCCCAAGTTCTCTCAGTTTTTGTTTCACTTCTTTGTGGCAACGCTCTTGGTAAGCACAATAATGCTCTAGTTTTTTTTTAACTTCATTTAGCGACAAAAGATTTTTTTTCGAACTGATTTTCAAAAATAATAAGTTTTTAAAACATTAGATTGTTTATATGAATTTGAAAAAAAAAAATAAATTAAAACTAATTAATTACTGGTAATTTCCTTAGCTACCATAGCTTTAGATTCTTTCAAGAACCTTATAATTTATTTTTATGTTTAAATAATACTATAAAAAAACCGCCATAGTAACATGGCGGTTTTTAACTATCTAGTTCGAAGCAGCCTTCTATTCTTGTCTAGAAATCTGAACTCCAAATAAAGGTAAGCATCTCGTGGTACAATACGTACCCACTTTTTGTACTTAATAAACCATTTGGCTCGGATGGAAGGTGTGCCACTGGTTAAATAGGCTCCCAAAAAGGGGTGAATGTGTAAATACAAACCCTTCTTTTTGTGGCTCCTGTGCTTGATAATCTTATCAAGCTCTGCGTTGATTTTCTCAATTAAAACAATAGGTGCCTCTACCTCCCCATTTTTATTGGGATTTGGCTCTCTTGTTTTAATTTTCATCTCAGGGCGTACCCTTTGACGTGTGATTTGAATTAATCCAAACCGACTGGGTGGTAGAATTTTATGTTTAGTTCTATCACCTTTCATCTCCTCTCGGAGATGCTCAAATAATTTTCTGCGATTTTCATTTTTGATAAGGTCAATAAAATCGACAACAATTATTCCTCCTAAATCTCTTAACCTTACCTGTCTAGCAATTTCACTGGCTGCAATTAGATTTACATCTAATGCAGTCTGTTCCTGAGACTTTGCTTTATTTGATCTATTTCCACTGTTCACATCAATTACATGAAGAGCTTCGGTATGTTCAATTACCAAATAGGCTCCTTTTTGCATTGAAACTGTTCTTCCAAAGGCAGTTTTGATTTGTCTTTCAATTCCAAAATGATCAAAAATAGGGTTAGATTTGTTTTTAAAATACCTGACGATAGATACCTTATCAGGAGCAATTGTACTCAAGTAATCCTTAATTTCGTTTTCCATTTCAGGATCATCAACATGAATTCCTGTGAAATCATTGTCGAAAATATCTCTCAAAATAGATGATGATCGGTTAATTTCACTAAGAATTTTAAAGGGATAATTGTCTATTTTAATAAACTTCCGACACAAATTTTTCCATCTACTTAATAGCTGTTGTAAATCAGCATCTAATTCCTTTACTTTTTGGTTATTAGCAACGGTTCTGATTATTACGCCAAAACCTTTTGGACGAATACTTTTTACCAGTTTTTTTAAACGAGTTTTTTCAGCATTACTCTCAATTTTCTGAGATATAGAAATACGATCCGAAAAAGGAATTAAAACCATAAATCTTCCAGCCAGGGACAACTCAGAACTTACTCTGGGTCCTTTTGTAGAAATAGGTTCTTTAACAATTTGAATAAGTATATTTTGTTGGGGCTTCAAATAATTTTGAATCGAACCATCTTTAGGGATTTCTTTTTCTAAACGGAAATTTTTTAAAGAATAATCTTTGATTTTACCTGAGCTTACCAGTTTAAAAAATTTTAACAAAGAGGGCAAATTAGGGCCTAAATCATGATAGTGCAAAAAACCATCTTTTTCATGGCCTACATCTATAAATGCTGCATTTAGACCTGATACAGGTTTTCTGATTTTGGCAGCATAAATGTCACCCACAGAGAACTTGTTGTTGTCCACTTCTTTATTGAGCTCAATTAACTTTCCATCCTTGAGCAGCGCAAAATCAACAGCAGAGGAATTCGATCTTATAATCAATTCTTTATTCACTCTGATTAATTTTTAGTAACCACAACTGAATTAGTTGCAGTAGTTAAACAATAAATATTCAGGATTTTCCTGGAGACATTACTTGATTGTAACGTCAAATTTCAATGAACTTTGGACATATTTTTAAGTGCATTTCCAAACACTATTTTTTCTTGTGGCGGTTAGCTCTCCTACGCTTTTTTCTTTTATGCGTGGCTACCTTATGCCGTTTTCTTTTTTTACCACTTGGCATAGTTAAATTTAGGTTTATTTTTTTAAATAATTTTTATGCAACTTCAACTTTTGATTTTACACCATTTACGAACACCTTAGCCGGTTTAAATGCAGGTATATTGTGGGCAGGGATGTTAACAGCTACGTTTTTAGAAATATTTCTTCCAGTTTTTTCAGCACGAGTTTTTATAATGAAACTTCCAAATCCACGAAGGTAAACATTTTCACCTTTCTCAAGAGAGTCTTTAATCTCATGCATAAACTTTTCAATTGTAGCTTGGACATCTGTCTTATCAATACCAAGCTGATTAGATATATTGCTTACAATATCAGCTTTTGTCATATTTAAATAGTTAATTTATTAATAAACTCTAAAGGCTTGCAAATATAAAAATTAAAATGACAATTCATTCAGTCTTACCTTTTTATATTTGTCGTATGATTTTTCATGAAATTTTGATGAAATGGTTTCAGGGTCACAGCCGTTCATTTCCATGGCGGGAAAATACTAATCCATATAATGTGTGGATATCTGAAATTATTTTACAGCAAACTAGAGCAGCGCAAGGATTACCTTATTATAAAAAATTTATTGAAAATTTCCCTAACCTTCACTCATTGGCCGAGGCATGTCAGGATGATATTTTAAAATTATGGGAGGGCCTAGGCTATTATTCAAGAGCAATCAATCTTCATGCAACAGCCATAAAAATTATGAACGATTATGGGGGCAATTTTCCAAATGACTATCAAGAAATAAGAAAATTGAAGGGTATTGGAGATTATACTGCTAGTGCAATAGCATCAATATGTTTTGGACAAAAGCATGCTGTTGTTGATGGCAATGTATTTAGAGTTCTGTCAAGGATTTTTGGAATTGATACTCCAATCGATACTTATAAGGCAAAAAAAGTTTTCAAACGAAAATCAACCCAACTCATGATGGATGCCAATCCTGGAGAATATAATCAAGCCTTAATGGAATTTGGTGCTTTACAATGTAAACCCAAGCGGCCAATTTGTAAGAATTGCATCTTCATTAATGATTGTATTGCATTTAATTTTAATAAAGTAAATGATTTGCCTGTAAAGACAAAAAAAATAAATATTAAAACAAGGTTTTTTAATTACATAGTCATAATAAATAAACAAAATAAAACTATTTTAGAAAAAAGAACGGCTAAAGGAATTTGGAGAAATTTATATCAATTTCCCCTTATTGAAGAATTAAACTCTAATAAAAAAATAAATGAATCATCTCTTAAAAAATTGTTAAGTAAATATGGAATTGATGGAAATTATTATATAGAAAAATGGAATGAAAAGCCAATAATACATAAATTAACCCATCAACATCTAAAAATTGATTTTTGGATATTAAAAACTGTTAAAAGTAAAAAATTAAATATTGAATGGTCAAAAATAGATCTTTATCCAATGCCCAAAGCACTTCAAAACTTTAAAGAGAATTTTTTTATTAACTGATTGTGATTCATTAAATTTGAGATGAAAATCCTAATTTTTTAATAATGAATGGTACCTTAAACAAAGTTATGTTAATCGGTCATCTTGGCGACGATGTCAAAATTCACTTTTTTGAGGGTGGTGGATGTATAGGGAGGTTCCCGATTGCTACCAATGAAGTATACACAAATAAAACCTCAGGAGAGAAGGTGACTAATACTGACTGGCATAATGTGGTCCTTAGAAATAAGGCAGCTGAAATTTGTGAAAAATACCTTAGTAAAGGAGATAAGATTTACATTGAGGGACGTTTGAAAACTAGAAAATGGCAGGATCAGGATAAGAAAGACCGGTATACAACTGAGATCAATGTTGATGAATTTACTTTTCTTAGTACTAAAAAGAATGAATCAGATCCAGCTAACACCTCACCCTCTACTCCCCCTGATTTGCCTAATGATTCTTCACAAGATGATCTTCCATTTTAATAAAAGCAAACCTTAATTGGATCCGGACTCCGCTAGCCCATTTTTTGGTTTGTTTGAAATACATGGGTCTTTTGTAATCCAATTGTGCTCGATACTATTCTTATTGATTGCGTCTGGATTAATTTCGGGTGCTGAAGTAGCTTTTTTTTCTTTAACAAAAGAACACTTAGAGTCTGAGAAAGAAAAAATTTCAAGACAGATGGAGATAACCAAAAAGTTACTCAAACAGCCCAAAAGATTATTGGCTACTATATTAATTACCAACAACTTTATCAATATTGCAATTGTTTTATTGTTTGCATTAATTGGGGAGATTTTATTTAGCTCAATTGAAAATCAATTACTTATTTTATTAATTGAAATTGGATTGATAACTTTTCTTATTTTATTTTTTGGAGAAATTTTACCAAAAGTATATGCTAATAGGAATGCTTTAAAATTTTCAAAAACAATGGCATTTCCTGTCTATTTTATTGATCGCTATCTCCTTTTCTTTATTACATTACCAATGAGTAAGGTAACCCGTTTTATGGAGTCAAGATTATTACAGAAAAACAATGAATTTTCAATAGATAAGATTTCTCAGGCACTTGAGCTTACTGCTGAGGAAGAAACAACAAAGGAAGAACAAAGGATACTAAAAGGGATAGTAAATTTTGGAAATACCGATACAAAGCAGGTAATGTGTCCTCGTATTGATTTGTTTGCTTTATCCCAGGAGATGGATTTGGAAACTATAATAAATCAAATTCTTCAAAGGGGTTTTTCAAGGGTTCCAGTTTATCAAGAAACTATCGACAATGTAATTGGAATTTTATATACTAAAGATCTTTTACCCTATTTAGATAGACCAAATTTTAAATGGCAGAAACTTTTAAAACCCCCCTTCTATGTTCCTGAGAATAAGAAGTTGGATGATCTTTTAAAAGAATTTCAAAATAAAAAAATTCATTTAGCTGTCGTAGTAGACGAATATGGTGGAACCTCCGGTGTTATTACTCTTGAAGATGTTATCGAGGAAATCGTGGGAGATATTAGTGATGAATTTGATGATGAAGAATTAGTTTATTCAAAACTTGATAATAGGACTTATGTTTTTGATGCTAAAATTAATTTGAAAGATTTTTGTAAGGTAATCGAAATTGACGAGGATGAAGGTTTTGAAAAAGCTAAAGGGGAATCAGAATCACTAGCAGGTTTTATCCTTGAATTGTCTCAAGCTTTTCCCAAAATTGGTCAAGTTGTCTTATATAATTCTTACCAATTTATTATAGAATCTGTTGATAGGAAAAGAATCAAGAGAGTTAAAGTTGTTTTACCTCAAAAAGTATGATTTATTCTTTTACAGAAATTCGATTTTTATTGATATCAATATTTTTTTTTAGTTCATGCGATGGTCTGGTTCAGCCTAGGCCAAAAGCTATGTTGAAGCTAGAATATCCTATTCCAGAGTATAAAAAAACTCTTAACAAGTACGCTTTTGATTTTGAATTTAATCAATATGCACAATTAAAAGGGAGAAACAAACTTGCTCCAGATATATATTATCCAGAGATGAAAGCTACACTTTACCTATCATATGTCAAGGTTAAAAAAAATATTGATTCACTTTTAAACGACGCATATAAAATACCCAGTAAACATATGATTAAAGCAGATGCAATACCTGAGAGAGTTTATATTGCTAATAAACGGAAAGTTTATGGAACTTTATTTTCTGTAGTTGGTAATGCTGCCTCACAGCTCCAATTTTTTCTTACCGACTCTACCAAAAATTTTTTAGTTGGTTCTTTATACTTCTATTCAAGACCATATTATGATTCAATTATGCCAGCTGCAAAATATATAGAAAAAGACGTTATTCATTTGATGGAGACATTGAGCTGGAAGAACTAATCAATAAATTCTAAATCAGAGACCGAGTAATTATTAGAGGTATTTAGAACAATTTGAGTAATATCATTGGGGTTTAAAATATCTGCGTCAAATATTAAAGTAGCTTTTTTTGTTTTGAAATTAACTATAGCTGATTTAACTCCAGCAGTTTTATTAAGATTTTTTTCAATTGTAGCTGCGCAACCAATCGCGCATGTCATTCCTTCAATATTCATTATAATTTGTTTTGGATACTTTAGATTGATTTCAATATCATTTTTAGAAGAATTTACAATTTTCGCTTTAATAGAATCATTATTATTACATGCTGTAAATGCCAAGATTAGAATACAAGCTAGGAAAGATTTAAGAAGGCTATAAGTCATTAAGCAAAATTAAAAAAACAGTTATAATATTAAAATTTATAATTATAGAAAATTTAAAACACTAAATAATTTTGTAGAATTCCTAGAAATTGGGACGTTCAGTTGAATTCCCATATTTGTCATAATAACTAACTTTCAATTTCCTTCCCTTAAAGTAAATATTTTCTAACCCTTTTAAGATATCAATTCCCTTACCTGTAACAACAATTCTCATGTAATTTGGATTTAAATATTTTTTTGAAACACGTCTAATATCCTCTTTATTTACTTTTTGAATATTTTTCAGTAGGTTATTATAAAAATTCGATGAAAGCTTTTGAGTTTTTTTATTATAGGCGAAATTTGCAATATTAGATGGATTCTCCATTGATCGAATTAAATTACCTGCATATTTTTTTTTGACTAAATCAAGCTCCTCATCTCTTACAAACTGTTTTGACATTTTATCAATTTCATAAAGTAATTCTAAAACCGAACTATCAGTAACAGCGTTTCTTACACTTGCATAAGCTCTAAATCTTGACTTTGTCTTGTAATTAAAAGAATAACGAGAATAGGAACCATAAGTATATCCCTTATCCTCTCTTAGATTAAGAAATAGTCTTGCTTCGGCTCCTCCTCCTAAAATTTGATTTGCAATTAAAAGCGAATAATAATCAGTATTATTTTTATCAATTCTTGCAGTAGATAAAACTGAAATTTCAGATTGAACTGCGTTAGGCATTTCCACAAAGTCAATTACAGTTTGATTGACATTTTTTGGGTTTTCAAATGTTGATTTGTTTACATTTCTTTTTTTCCAGTTTCCAAAGTATTTTTGAGTTAATCTTTGGGCGGTTTCAAAATCGATATCTCCAACAACAATGATGTAAGCTTTTTTAGGAGAGAACCTTTCTAGGTAGAGTTCATTGATATCTGAGATATTGATCCTATTGATGCTTTTCTCTGAAGCATATTCTCCATAAGGATGGTTCCGACCATAAGATAGGAGATTTTCTACCCTTCTAGCGGCCGCTTTTACATCCTTTTTACTTACTTTAATTCCCTCTAAAATTTTATCTTTTTCTTTTTCAAACTCCTCAGTTAAGAAGTTAGGATTTAGAGCCGCATCAGCCATCATCTCAAAAACTCTAGGAAAATAACGATTCAAAGATTCAGCGCTGGCAGATGATGAACTAAAACTCAAACTTGCTCCCATGAAGTCAATTTCTTCTTCAAAATCGTCTTTCGAAATATTTTTAGAGCCTTTGCCTAACATAATTCCTAATAGTGACTGAACTCCTGTTTTATCTTGAGATAAATAAAGGGGGTTGTCGATTCTTAAACTAACCGAAACCCTAGGAAGCTTAGGGTTTTCAACTACCATCAATGTAATTCCATTGTCAAATATAAATTCTTTAGGTTCACCGAAGTTTATCTCTGGTGGTGGACCAGATTTAGGAGGTAATGATCGATCTACCTGAGCGATTAAAACTAAATTACTTAAGAGGATAATACTTAAACTTAGCTTAAAAGCCCTCATTATTGTTATTTTTTTCGTTTTCAGGTAAATAATATAACTCCAGTCTTTGGTTAGGATTGAGGTAAAGTTTTGCAACTGATTTTATTTCTTCTTTAGTGATTGATTTGTATAGGTCTAGTTCCTTATTTATTAAATCTGTATCTCCATAAAAAGTATAATATTCAGCTAATGAATTGGCAATTCCCTCAACTTTAGAATTAGATCTTATGAAGCTTGATTCAAATTGATTATTTAGCTTTTGAAAGTCATTTTCAGATATTAGCTCAGATTGAATTTTATCAATCTCTTTGTCGATCTCCTCAATTAATGTTTTGATTTTAGTTTTACCAATGGGTAGGCTTAAAATTACGTAAGTGCTGTAATCCTCATTACTTATATTAAATGCTTCAACTTGTAAGGATATTTTATTTTTTTCAACTAATCTCTTGTGAAGCTTTGAACTTTTTCCACCACTAAGGTAAGTAGAAATCATGTTTAAAACCCTTGCCTCTCTTGAATTTCGTTTAGGTGTTCTGTAGGCTAAAAATATGGCTGGAATCTCAATGTTTGGATCAAAAGTCTTTGCTTTAATCGTTTTGTTTATTTGAGGTTCTTCAATCAATTTTCTTATGACTTCATCTCCTCTTGGAATATCCTCAAAGTAATCTTTGATCCATTTTTTAGTTTGAATCACGTCAATATCCCCTGCTACAGTAAGAACGGCATTATTAGGGACGTAATATTTTTTATTGAAAGCCAAAAATTCTTCCAATTTAGCAGCATCGAGGTGTTCCATCTTCCCTATGGTGGTTTGCTTATAAGGATGCACTTTAAACAAATGAGATTTAACTTCTTCATTCCATTTTCCATAGGGACTATTATCGTATCTCATTCGCTTTTCTTCTTTAACTACTTCATTTTGAGTATCTACACCAATTTTATCAATCACAGGATGAAGCATACGCTCTGATTCCATCCAAAGACCTAGCTTCAGATTATTTGAAGGGAAATTTTCATAGTAATAAGTAAAATCATCAGTAGTATATGCGTTATTGGATCCTCCGTTTGAAGTTACAATATTGAACCACCTACCTTTAGGAATATTTTTTGTACCCTCAAAAAGAAGGTGTTCAAAAAAATGAGCAAAACCAGTTCGATCTGGATCTTCATCCTTTGATCCAACATGATATAGTACTGATATTGTAACTATTGGAACGGAGTTGTCTCGGTGTAAAATGACATGAAGACCATTTTTAAGATCGTATTCTTCAAAATTTACACTTTGACAAAATGAAAATGATGCTAATAGAAAAAAGATAATAAAAGAAAACAGCCTTGGACTTTTCAATATTTATATCAGTTTTAATTATTTAATTAAATTAATAAAATTACTATCAAATTGTTGTTAAAAGTGTTTATTTAATAATAATCAATTAAGTAATTCATATTGAAATTTAATAAATTTGATTAAATGCATTTAATAACAATAACAATAAGGCTAAAAATCAATTAATTAAACAAAATGAAAAACATCTTTTCAATATCTATTATTTTACTTTTTTTATTGAATGATCCTTTATTTGGTCAAGTTTTTTCTTATAAGTCTTTACAAAATGGTCAAACCATAAGTCACCGAATTTTAATGGATGATAAATATATTGTAGAAACTCAGTTTACATCAAATCCAAATCAATTTATAAAAACTATTGGAGGTTTTTATAAATTAAAGGCGAATGAAATATTTGTCAAGCTTGAATTTAATTCAAATTTTTCAAATGATAGCTTGAAAACTATTTCTATCTCTGACCGCAGTAAATGGAAAAAAATTTCTGAAAAGCCAAAATTACTCCAAGGAAAGTGGTTGATGGCTGGTCGTGTAATTGGAAATAATGAAAGAAGGAGAGATATTACAAAATCAAGAAAAACGATGAAAATACTAATTGATGGATATTTTCAATGGATTGCATTCAATACATCTAACTTTAGATTCAGTGGAACAGGAGGCGGTTCATATTCAGTTGAAAACGGAAAGTATATTGAAACAATTGACTATTTCTCAAGAGACAATAAAAAAGTAGGTGTTTCCTTAAGCTTTAACTACCAAAAAAATGGTAATGATTGGTATCACAGAGGATTTAGTAGTAAGGGAGATCCACTCCACGAAATTTGGGCTTTTAGAAATCCATAGCTATTGAGGATTTTTAACACTATTCCGACTGCTTTTCCATGGATTATTTCTTCAGCTGCAATTTTAGCCCTAATCTATCCTCCTATTTTTATATGGTTTTCAGGTACTCTCATAACTTTGGGACTTGGGGGCATTATGTTAGGAATGGGCTTGACACTTCGCCTATCTGACTTTAATGAGGTAAGAAAAACTCCATCTTGGGTCTTAACTGGATTTTTTCTTCAGTTCACCGTTATGCCTTTATTTGGTTGGTTATTGGGTTATGTCTTCAGTTTACCTCCATTTTTTGCTGTTGGCTTAATTTTGGTCTCAAGTTGTCCAGGGGGTACTGCCTCTAATGTTATAGTATTTTTATCTAAATCCAATCTTGCATTATCAGTTACCATGACAACAATTTCAACAATTGCTTCAATAGTATTGACTCCGCTACTAATAAGCAACCTTTCAGGAAATATTATTGATGTAGATGCTATGGGGATTTTTTACAGTACATTAAAAGTAATTTTAATTCCCATTTTATTAGGTGTTTTCATTAATACTAAATTTCCAAATTATACTGAAAGTATAAAAGTTTACTCTCCTTCATTTGCAGTGATTTTAATTACATTGATAGTTGCTAGTATTATTGGTCAAGGGAAGCAGATTATTCTTAGCTCAGGATTATCATTGTTGTTTGCCATCATGAGTCTTCATATGATTGGATTTGTTCTTGGTTATTTTCTTAGTAAACTACTTTTAAAAAATGAAGCAGTTAGTAAAACAATCTCCATAGAGGTTGGGATGCAAAATTCTGGTTTAGGGGTTGTTTTAGCTAAAGAAAATTTTGTTAATCCTGCAGTTGCTATTCCTTCTGCAATTTCCAGTTTAGTACATTCTTTATATGGAAGTATTTTTGTAGCGCTTTTCAGAAAAAAAATTAACAAACTGTAATTTCTCTTTTTCATGAATTTTTAAATGTAAAATTTAAATAGGTTGCGATCGTGAGATAAATATTGTTACTTTGTTTAATATTTAAATCTCATTAAAAGCCCTCTACATCTTTTGACTCATGATTTAAAAAATATGAGAAATGACAGCAATGATAAAAAAAACTTCCTGGCGCCCTTTACCTGAATTTCTAACCATTAAAGAAAGTAAAATTGAAGGATTAGGTGTATTTGCAACACGTGATTTACCTGAAGGTTATGATCTTGGTATATCTCATATATTTGACAAGCGTTTTCCAGATGGCTATATTCGTTTACCTCTGGGAGGATTTATTAACCATCATGAAATCCCTAACTGTAATGCTGTTTTGTCAGATCAAGACAAGCAAATGGGGCAGTTGAAGCATATTCGTATTCAAGCTAAAAAACTTATTACTAAGGGACAAGAAATTACAATTAAGTATATTATAAATCAACTTGAAGATCCCAATTGGGAGTTTGAGTATGAAATTTCCCAATAAATTTCATAATCTGTAATTTCTTTAAATTTTTAGAAAACCCGTTAAAGTACTTCTTATACTTTAACGGGCTAAACCAATTAAACAAACAAAAAATAAAGTGTATTACAATTGCGTACATCAAATTTAGATTACAAATTGTTAAGAAATACCCAAAGAAGGGTTAAATGGAAGTTAAAAACTACTTTAATTCTTTAAGAAAGCTTAGCAACTTTTGCTTAAAAAGTTTCGGATCTAGTTTCAAATATAAGGTACTTACTTGTTTAATTTTTTTGAATTTTATTCTATCTCTATTGTTAAATTCCTTGGGGAAGTAATCTTTTAAATGAATTGCAACGTTTTTATTTTCTATTTCTGTATGCCAGCCAGAGAGATTAATAATAGGTGAGAAAATGGCAAAAGTAGGTTTTGATAATGCCTTAGCGATATTAATTGCACCACCTTCATTACCAATTACAGCCTGGCATTTGGAGACAGTTAACATATAATCTCTTAATGAGTTTGGAGTCAATCTTTTAATAATTGCACCTCTAGTATTGGTTTTTAGCATCATAAAAAGTCTATCGATTTCTTTTTTTTGGCTTGGCATGTAATTAAAAATTAAAGGAGCTTTGGTAATTTCGAAAGTAAAGTCAATTAACTGAGCTAAGTATTTAAAGGGGTAAGTTTTATTTTTATCACTGCCCATGGCTGAGATCATAATAGGTTTTTTATCACTCATAACAAAGCGATCAAACTTCAATGAGATTTCTTTTTCTTCCTTTTTACTTAGGTAAATATTAAAATCAGTGGAACTGGCTAAATTTCCCATAATAGGCCCTAATAAATTTAATCGGTTAAGAATTGAAAGATGTAATTTCCCATCCGAACTTTTGATTCGTCTGATGGGATAGTTATATATCCAGCTTGTGTAAAATTTAAAATAACCAATTTTGACTGGAGAAGCTGTAAATATTGTCAGTAAAATACTCTCCAGTTTTCCATAAGCATCTATAACATAGTCATATTTTTTTTTTCTAAAGCTAAGTATGAACTTAATTAACCCCCATTTGTTATTTTTAAAAGAGTCATCGAAGACAATAATGTTATCTATATAAGGATTGTTTTCAAGAACATCAAGAGTGTGACGATTGGCAACAAAGTCTATTTTGAAAGTTGGATTCCAAATCTTGATATTTTTACATATGAGCGTACTTAAAAGTACGTCTCCTATCATTTTTTGTTGAATCACTAGTACTTTCATAATTACTATTTAAATATTAATTTAACCATTTATAATTTTATTACATCAAATAACAATAGTTTTTAAAAAAAGGTAAATTAATTTTTTATAATCTTGTGTGAAATTCAAAATACAATGAATTCATTTTGTTTTTTTAATAGTGTAATGGAATGGGGTGGAGGAGAGAAATGGCATTTGGAGATAGCAAATTATCTTCATAGCAAAGGGAAATCTGTTCTAATTATTACTCAGCCAGGGTCAGTTCTAAGTCAACGTGCAACAAAGGCTGGAATTTTAGTTTATCATGTTAAACTTGATAACTTAAGTATTTTAAATCCATTTAAGATAATTTCATTGGTAAGAGTTTTAAAAAGAGAAAGTGTCGATAGCATTATATTGAATCTATCTAGGGATCTAAAATGTGGAGGTGTTGCTGCTAAAATTGCAGGAGTAAAAAAAATAATTTTTAGACGGGGGAGTGATCGTCCAGTGAGAAATTACCTTATAAATCGCTTTTTATATCAAAATATTGTAAGTCATATATTGACAAACTCTAATGCAACTAAAAATGCTATTTTATCGAATGGGGATTCTCTTGTTTCGTCAGACAAGATTGAAGTAATTCCTAATGGAATAGATACTTTATCGTTCATAAATAGATCCTTTAATCCGATTATAAAAAAAAAAGATTCAGTATTTACAATAGCTGCGCTTGGAAGATTGGTCCCCCAAAAAAATTTTGAGTTTTTGATTCCTGTAGCTCTTGAGTTGAAAAAAAGGAATCTTAATTTTAGAATTTTAATAGGTGGTGAGGGTATTCAGATGAGACATCTAAAAGAATTAATCTCTAAAAATAATTTAGAAAATGAAATAGAGTTATTGGGATTTCTTGAAAACCCAAAAGACTTATTCATATCAGCTGATATTTTTTTGCTACCCTCATTATGGGAGGGTTTTGGTTACGTATTGGCTGAGGCTTTGTTATCATGCCTGCCAGTTGTTGCTTTTGATATTAGTAGTAATTCGGAAGTTATAGTCAAATCCTCGGGTTTTCTTACAAAACCTCATCAAGTAAAATCATTTTGCGATAAAATAGAACATCTATATTCTAACCCCAAAGTTAGATTTGCTATGGGCGAAGCCGGAAATTCGCACATAAAGAAAAAATTTGATTCCAAGATTATTTTTCAACGTATTGAGGACTATTTATTACTATAATTTTTATTACCAAAAATATTTTTAATCACTCACAAGGGTTAAATTAAGATGTTCTTTTGCACCAATAACAGCATTTAGAACCTCAAATGGCAATGCTAAAGATTTCTTTCTGGATAAAGTTTTTACTTGAAGTATTTTCTCCTTGTATGGAGGTATTATAAAAACACTTCCATCCTCATGAAAAGTATATATTCCGGTATATTTCAAATTTAAAGGGTTAGCAGATAAATTTTTTAAAATTATTTTTGCAATAATCTCATTTTTCTCATAAGTAATTCTTGAAACAGAAATATTTGCCTTTAATAATTTTAAAAGATTTTCTTCTTTTCCAATCATTAAATCTTTAAACCATACAATAGTTTTTCCTTCAAAAAGGGCTTTTTTAACATGTTTAGACTCATTCTTTTCACTAAGAACAAAAGTTATTGGTCTATGTCCTCCCTCAGGAATTTTGAATTTCCAGTCTGCTATTCCATGAATATCAGAGGTTCCTAAAATAGTAAGATTATTTTCCAAAGCAATTGTTATTGCTTCGTCAGAAAAAATAGTCTCATTAGCAACTTCAATTCCATGAATAAGCCCTTTCCCAATTAACTCCTCATGTAAAGGATCTAATTTTGCTATTCCATCTGGTCTTTGACGAGCCCAATTCGGATGATTCAAGAAAACAAAAGCATTTTGCTTATTAGCCTCAATTATTCCTGCGGAGGGATCGTCTGGAAATAAGAGCTTATTCACGTCTTGGACAAAAACCGCATTTATATGTCCCGGAGGCATTGATCTGGTGATTTCTGCTCCTCTTATTACCGAAAGTGGTTTTTTCGTTGCTGCAGCATTGGCGATTTCAAATGATCTATTCCTATCTGGATGAGGAATATCTGATTTATGTGGTTGGTACTCCAAATGGTCAGTAATAGAGATTAAATCAAGACCTTCTCTAATTGCTTCTGAGACCCTTATATCTGGCCAAACAGAACCATCTGAAAATACAGTATGAATGTGTAAATCAGTTGCAATCAATTCATACCCATCAGGGGACTTAAAAAATGGCTTTACTTGACCAATTACTAATCTTGAATTTAGAATGATTAATAAATAAAATCCAGCTTTAAAAAAGGGTGACAGCCTTAGATTTTTTTTTGCAAAAGAAAATATTTTATCTGCCAAAGTCATCTTGAATTCTTATTATATCATTTTCATCAGAGGGGTTTTCATTATCTGTATGCTGCCAAATCTCAGCAACTACTGACTGATTATCAAGCCCTATTAACCTATGGCGCTCTTTTTTCTTTAATCGAATTTGGTCACCTTCTGTGAATATTTCAACTTTATTTTCAATGTCATTATCAGACCGAACTATTCCAACCTCACCTTTTTGTATGCTCCAGATTTCTGCTCTTCTTAAATGATATTGCCATGAAAGCCTTGAATTAGAATTTACAATTAAAATTTTTGGACTTAACTTACCTCCAATTTTTAATGATTCGGCATCGATACCTTTAAAAAACTGATTAGCAAACTTTTGTGATTGATCCTCGTCAATTACTAAAAAACCTCCCCAGGGTCTATCAAAATCGTAATCAATAACTTTATATCCATATAATTCAAATTCAGATCTAATTTTTTGATAGTTTTTCATTATGTAAGACATTTTGATAAAAAAGCAGGAACCCAAATATTATTTTTGTTCCTGCTTATTAATTTAACATCTTTCATTCATTAAATAGGGAGTTCCCAACCCTCACGGTACTTTTTGGAAACAAATTCGTTTGCCTCGTCTAGATTTGTAATTTTCATATTTTCACCATCCCAAAGCAATTTCTTTCTTCCAAAATAGTCCATCTCATCTCTACCATTTCTTTTTGTACGAATTTTCTTTCTCAAATCTCGACTTCTAAGAGCCAAATTACCCATTATGACAGTTTCAGTAAATGGTCCTGAATAATCAAAAGAGGATGTAAGATTTTTATGCTCCTTAGAGTTAAATCCAGCTTTACAAGCTTCTGTCCAAGTTGAAGCATGAACAATATTTACATTTGGTTGTTTACTAGTGCTAAAAACAACTGGTTTTTCGCCTTTGATGTATAAGGTAGGATTGTTAGCATATATCTCAGCAGTAATTACTCCCTTCGCACCAACCATCATAATTCCCGATGATTCTCCCTTGTCGAAATTCATAATATATTCTTCTTTAATCTCCTCAGGAATTGTAGGAGTAAGTCCACCATCCATCCAGATAAGTTTTATTCCATCTTTATTGTGAGGAGAATTTTTATATTCAATTGTGACTATTGATGATATTGGACATCCAGTTGGTGTATATTCTGGCACCCACATTTTTCTAAAAACATTTGTTGCAGTACATTCAACACTGCTTGGATATCCAAGTTTAAGAGTTTTATATGGAGCATCAAGTGTGTGGCAACCAATATCCCCTAATGCACCAGTTCCGTATTCCCAAAACCCTCTCCAGTCAAAGGGGTGTAAGCCAGGAGAATAAGGTTTTTTCCTTGCAGTTCCTAACCACAAATCCCAGTCAAGAGTTTTTGGTTTTTCAGATGGATTTGCGTTAGGATGCTCAATACCTTGCGGCCATACGGGTCGATTAGTCCAGGCATAAATTGTATGTACTTTTCCAATTTTACCTTTATCAATCCATTCTTGTATTTTAGGAACTCCAATACTTGACCCTCCTTGGTTTCCCATTTGAGTAACAATTCTATTTTTTTGAGCCGTCTGGTTCAAAAGTCTAGCCTCAGCAATAGTATGAGTCAATGGCTTTTGAACATACACATGAATACCTCTATTCATGCAATCATATGCGATTCTAGCATGATTATGATCAGGAGTTGAAATTGTTATGGCATCAATATTTTTCTCCTTATCTAGCATTTCTCGGTAGTCCAAGTATTTATTTACTAAAGGGTGAGCTTTATAGCTACTTTCTGCTCTTGCTGGGTCGACATCACATAATGCGACAACCCTATTTTTCCCGTTCTGATATGCATTTTCAATATCAGATCTACCTTTTCCACCAGATCCAACAGCTGCAAGGGCTAATTGATCACTTGGAGCGGTATATCCTTTTCCTCCTATAACATGTCTTGGAACTATAAAAACACCAGTTCCTAATAGACTAGTTTTTTTGATAAAATCTCTTCTTGATTTAGATTTTTTATTTAGCATGATTTAATTGTTTATTATTCGAAATATAAAAAATTATTTGATTATTTATAAAATTTAATTTCAGTTAAAGTGAAATATCTCTTTTCCAAGGCAAAAAGTCAAATTGTCTGTTGATAGATGATTTTGTTAATAATTCACCACTTGCTACTTTAATTATCATTTTAAGTAAATCATTTGATAGTTCATCCAGACTTTTCTTGCCATCAATTAAATCACCAGTATTAAAGTCAATGATATCCGACATTTTGTTAAAAACAGTCGTATTTGAGGAAACCTTAATTACCGGAGTAATTGGGTTGCCTGTTGGTGTACCTAGTCCGGTAGTGAAAATAATTAAGTTCGCACCTGAACCAGCTAATGCGGTTGTACTTTCAACATCATTTCCTGGAGTACATAATAAATTTAGTCCCTCTTTTTTATGAAACTCCCCATAATCTAAAATATCTACAATTTCAGACGAGCCTCCTTTTTTTGCAGCTCCAGCTGATTTCATTGCGTCAGTTATTAAACCATCTTTAATATTACCTGGAGAGGGATTAGCACTGAAGTCAGTTCCTGCTTCAATTACTTTATCTTCATATTTTCTCATCAATTCGATAAACTTTTTCGCCTTTTCAATATTACTACATCTATCTACAAGTTCTTGTTCAACACCCCTCAACTCTGGGAATTCTGATAATATAGCACTTCCCCCATATTGAACTAATTGATCCATTGCAAGACCTAGTGTAGGATTTGCTGAAATCCCTGAAAAACCATCTGATCCTCCACATTCAAGACCAATGGTCAACTTAGATAATGGACATTTTTCTCTTTTTATTCTATTTACTTTTTTTATTTCTTCAATTGAATCTTTTATTATTTTTTTTATAAGTTCATCACCTTTACCAACTTTTTGTTGATCAAAAACTAAAAGAGGCTTATCAAAACTTGGATTAATAGATTTCAATTCATCTAAAAATAATTCAACCTGTAGATTTTGACACCCAAGGCTCAAAACACTCACTCCTGCAACATTTGGGTTATTTGCATACCCAGAAAGAAGCCTTGCTAACATTTTAGAATCTGACCTAGTACCACCACATCCCCCATTATGGGTTATAAATCTTATTTCAACATTTGGAAAAGGATTTTTAACATCTGACCGATCAGTTCTTATATCTTCATTTTGAACTAAACCCCTCAAGAATTGTTGGTGTTCATGCAACTTATCTGGGTAAAACTCTCTTTCAAAAATAGTTTTTAAAAGTTCAATATTTCGGTTTTCACAAAAAACAAGAGGAAAAAAAAGCCACACATTCTGAGTGCCAACCCTACCATCTTTTCTGGGATAACCCATAAAAAAATGATTTGTACTATGATTTTTAGCTCTTTTGATTTTACCCACATTTTCAAAGCTAATATCATCGCTGAAATCATTATCCATATTATTGGTTGTTAACGGCTCCCCTTTCAAGACTTTTTGATTCGCAACTCCAACTTTAACTCCATACATTATTAACGGATCATTCCTATTTAAATCTGATTGAGCGAATTTATGTTTTTGTTTTACAGGATAAAGAAGAGTTATCTCATCATTTTCAACAATTACTTTTTCACCTTTTTTTAAATTATCCATAGCTACAACTAGATTATCACTTGGGTGAATTTTTATTACTTTATTCATAAGATTTTGTCTTCATAATAGTTATAAGCATCAATAACATTTTTATGTGAGTTTATAAGTTTCAATGAATTAGTAACATTTTCTTTTAACGAAATATTTTTTGAAAGGTTTTGATCCCACATTGAAACATTACCAAGAGTTTGTTCGACTATTTTCTCAATGGATAAATCCTTCCATATTTCAGAGAAAAAAAGAATATTTGACTTGTCATCTTTTAATTGAAATTTATGTGAAGAGATATTCTTACCATAAAAATAAATCAGGCATGCCATTGCAAAGCAAAGTGTTTTTGGGACAACTCCGTGTTTTTTTTGGTATAAAAGTATACTTGGTAGTACTCTTACTTTGAATTTTGAAATTGAATTCAGAGAAATTGATTCTAATTTGTGAATAATAAAGGGGTTGGTAAATCTCTCAAGAACTGAATTGGCATAAGTTTTTAGTTCACTTTCATCAAAATCGATACTTGGAATAATTTCCTCAAATAGAGCTTTTTTTATAATTTTTTTTAAAAAAGGATCATTCAGGGCACCAGATACAGTTTCAATTCCACATAGTAGACCAATAGGAACCATTGTGGTGTGGCAGCCATTTAAAATTCTTACTTTCCTAGTTCGATAAACTGTTAGATCAGGAACAACTTTTACATTAATTTTTTTTAGTTTATGTGCTGGAAAAATTTTTAGTAATTCTTCATTTCCCTCTATTACCCACAAGAAGAACGGTTCACAGGTAACCATTAGTTTGTCTTCAAACGGGAGGTTTTTTTTGTAAAAATCAATTTCATTTTTTGGATATCCAGGAACTATTCTATCAACAAGGGTATTATAAAATTTATTCAGCTTTAACCAATTTTTAAATTTCTCACCTAACTCCCAACTATCACAAATTTCAATTAATATTTCTCTTAATTTTGAACCGTTTTTTTCAATTAGTTCGCAAGGAATAATGTGAAGTATTGAGGAGGGATCACTATTAAATTTTTTAAATCTATGGTATAAAAGCATTAAAAGTTTTGCAGGAAATGAGGTAGGGGGCTTATTGTTAAAATTATCATTTTTATCATGTGAAATTCCAGCCTCGGTTGTGTTTGAAAATATAAAAGTTAAGTTTTTATTTTCTGCAAGTTCTAAATATGATTTAAAATCTTCAAAAGGGTTTATGAGTTCATCCAAACAATTAATCAGATGTTTTGACCTTAACTGCTTACCTTCAATAATTCCCTCGAGGAATACGTGATATTGTCCATTTTGTTTTTTTAAATCAGATATGGTTCCTTTTTCAATCGGCTGAACAACGTTGACCTTACCTTTAAATTCAGTTTCTTCATTTAAAAGCTGAATACAATAATCCACAAATGCTCTCATGAAGTTGCCTTCTCCAAATTGAATACTATCAGTGGATAAATTTTTCATTCTCAAGGATTATTTTTTAGTTTTATGATTGTAAAAATACAGACTTTTACCAATTGATTCAATTTTTTGAAATTTTACATTGATAAAATGAATTTGAAGTTTATTCTATTGATTTTTATTTTTTTCTTTTCCTGCAGTAATGATGAAGAGTGTGTCATAATTAGAGAAAAAGCTGAAAAGTCAAATAGTTATTATTTTTATTTTTCGACAAATTATTTATCAACCACACAGCCAAATAATTTAATGGGCAATATTGACAGTGGGTATGCCTCTGGAAAGGTATCAAAAGAAATCTATGAAAAATATGAAATTGGAGATGAATATTGTTATAAGTAAATCAATTAAATCATTGATTCCAAATATTACTCAAAAAATGAAATCCAATTTTCAGTTTTTTCTAATCATTTTCTTTACACCATTATTTAGTCCTATTTTTTCGCAATCAATCATTACTGACAGACCTGATCAGACAGAGAGTGCCGTAACTGTAGATCGAGGAATTCTTCAGATAGAGTCGGGACTATTAAGTCAAGTAGAGGGAGAGGGAGTGAATAGATTTAAAAGCATTGTTCTTCCAACAAATCTTTTAAGATATGGTATATCTAATAATGTTGAGTTAAGGTTGGTTTTACAATTGGATGGAGAAAAAACAACAACTAACACATCCTATCAATTTGCATTAGGTAATGTTGAATTTGGAACAAAAATTGAACTTAATAAAAAAGATGATCCAAAAGTTCAATTCGCTTTATTATCTCATGTCAAATTACCCAAAAATGATTGGGGAAATTTTTCTGAAAATCTAGTATTTATAAACCGTTTATCATTAGCACATGACATTACAAATATAATTAGTATTGGTTATAATTTTGGTTACGATTACTTTACAAATGGACAAGGAAATTACACTTATACTGTGGCTCTTGGCATAGGTGTGAGTGAAAAATTAAGTATATATGGAGAGTCTTTTGGCAGTGTTTTTGTCAATAATATTCCTTTATCAAATTTTGACTATGGTCTTGCCTATCTTGTCAAACCCTATTTTCAGTTAGATTTATCTTTTGGTCTTGGATTAAATAATCAAATGAATTACCAATC